>Ga0209639_1000830_pt1 | contig 37539 bp, 31 predicted proteins | sample EPASupsiteHSE605_FD_187268 | JGI IMG/M metagenome (GOLD analysis project Ga0209639, IMG submission 187268) | Bioremediated contaminated groundwater from EPA Superfund site, New Mexico - Sample HSE6-05 (SPAdes) (version 2) | ecosystem: Environmental > Aquatic > Deep subsurface > Groundwater >... | reverse complement strand
ATTGTTTTAAAACCAAAAATAAGCATGTATCAAGTAGCTAAAATTACTCAAGTTTGTGCAGCTGCTATTTCGATATCATTGGATGAATTAAATGTTGATGCTAAAATCAAATGGCCTAATGATTTAATGTTAAACAACAAAAAAATTTGTGGAATATTAACAGAAATGAACTCAGATAGGGAACATGTTAATTATGTAATTGTTGGAATGGGTTTAAATGTTAATAATTTATATGAAAATTTTCCAAGTGAAATTAAAAATGTTGCAACTTCAATTTTTAATGAAACAGGTATAAAAATTAACAAGAACATTATTGCAGCAAAAATTATGAATAATTTTGAAATACTATATAATGAATTTGTAAAAAGCAATAATTTTAAATTAAGTTTAGATATATGCAAAAAAAAATCAAATATAATAGGCAAAAATATAAATTTAATAAAAAATAACAGTATTACGAGTGCAAAAGCCTTATCTTTAGGGGATGATGGTGAGTTAATTGTTCAATATGAGAATGGTGAAATTGATTCAATCATTTCCGGGGAAATTTCTGTAAGAGCAATTGAACAATAGTTGAATAATAGGAGAACAATAGCAAAGCTGTTGTTCTCCTATCTAATGTATGATTTAATTGTTTTCTGTTACTTCGTATGCACCTCTAACCATGAATATGGCATAATCATTTGTGTAAACGCCTCTGCCATCACTTCTTGGTACAATTAAGAGGTTATTTGCTACAACAGACATACCAGAAACAAAGTCTTTACCCTTTGTAACATTTGTAAGACCTCCAGAATCACTTCCTATAACAAAAGCTTCTCCACCTCTTAGAATTAATTCTGTTCCTTCTTCTGCAATTAACTTTTCTCCTTCATGAATCTCAACAATTTCTAAAGATTGAGAACCTGAGGATTCGCCGCCCTTGAGAGTTTTTATCTCTGCTTTTAAATCTGCTATTTGAGTATTAAGACTAGATACAGTATCAAGTTTATATTCTGAAATTAAGCTAGTTAGCCGCTGATTTAGATAACTTAGAACTACTATTGGGTCACTGCTGTCTCCTGGTGCTGCAAAAATTGCTGTTGTCAACATAAGAGCAATAACAATTACAAAAATAAGTATTTTTTTCAATATAACAACTCCTCTTTTATACTATATGTTATTTTATATTAAAACAACAATTAATTCAACATAAACTGACAAAAATTGCAATAACATTTTTTTCCAAATTATTTCATTAATTTATTGTTTTATTAAATATTGAAATTCATCCATTACAATGATATAATTGCTTAAATTAACTAAAGAAAAAGAAGGTGACATTTTGAGTTTTAAGGTCAAATTATGTATTGCAATAAATAATTTATTTAAACTGCCAGTACATCCATTCAATTTAAGCAACGAAGGTAAAAAAACATATTCAGAATGGCAGTATGAAAAAGGATTAGATACAATTAAATTTTATTTGAAATGTACTACAACTGACGAGATGTTTAAAAATAAAGATGTTTTAGATATAGGATGCGGTGCTGGAGGAAAGACTATTTTTTACGCTTCTCAAGGTGTAAATAAAATTATTGGTGTAGAAATACTTGAAAAATATAAGGAAGATGCAGAAGGACTAGCAAAAAAATATAACATGTCTGATAAATTTTCATTTATTTGTGCCGATGCATCAAAAACTCCATTTGAAAATGAATCTTTTGATACCATAATTATGAATGATGCTATGGAACATGTTGATGAACCTGAAAAGGTGTTAGAAGAATGCTATAGAATTCTTAAAAAGAATGGTAAGTTATATTTGAATTTCCCACCTTATAACCATCCTTATGGGGCTCATTTAAGCGATGCAATTGGAATGCCTTGGGTGCATGTGTTTTTTAGCGAAAAAACTCTTATTGAAACATATAAGGAACTAGTAAAAGACTTGCCTGATGGTAAAGATAGAATTAAATTCAGAATAGACAAAAGACCTGATGGAACAGAATATTTTTCATATATAAATAAGATGACAATTAAAAGGTTTGAAAAAATTGTGCAGCAAAGCAAGTTTAACATAGAGTATTATAAAGAAGAACCACTTAGAAATATGTTTAAAGGGCTAGCAAAATTACCATTTTTCAAAGAGTATTTAGTTAAAATGGTAGTATGCGTTTTTGTTAAAAAATAATTAAGTAAAAAAAAGAATGCAGAATTAAGTTATAATTCTGCATTCTTTTTTTTATTGTGAATACAACAAGGTTCCCGGGACCCACCAGCAATCTTCGATTGCGTTGTTGGGTGGGGTTCTTATTTCATTAAATTTAATACGCTGTTCATATAGCTATCAAAGTTTGTAGTTAATACATAATTTAAAAACAATACCTCATCAATACCATTTTCATGAACAAGGTCAACTATACTTTCTTTGTAATGCCTTGGGTCTACAACATATATTTCACTGTAGTGTGGAAGTAAAAAAGGAATAAATGCATTTCCATAGGAATCCTTAATTACCATTATTTTTTTATCGCTGTTTGAATCTGTTTTTATTATACCTAATGGAAAATCCCCACCAAGAAATATTCCGTACTTTTGATCATTTTCTATATAAGATTTGCTTATTACAGCTCCGCTGTAAGATTTCTTTTCTCCTGTTTCTTTATCATAAAAATAAACTTCCATATTACTTTTTACAGGAGAATTATAAAAGATTACATTGTCTGGGTTGTTGTTTACAGTTTCAGATGGATTTACAGTAGATAAATGTCCTAGAAAACCAGGTGCTTCACCTATAGTATATTCATCAAGATTCATTGCATCTAAGCCTGCTGCTTTTGTAAATCCAGTGTAACCATAATATGCTCCAAGGGCAGTCCAATGATGATCAGTTCTATAATATACATATTCTTTAATATGATCTTTTATAGGAGTGTAAGCATCAACTGGTATTACTTTTTCTGATAAATTGCTATTTACAAAGTTTATAGCATCATATTGTGAATCTGATAATTCCTTATATTTCTTATTTGTTAAAAACTCAATTTGTACAGGGGCAAGCAGTGAATATATTTTAATTTCTTCTCCCAATTTGTTTTGAGCTGTATTTATCATATTTGCATAAGATTTTGCTTTTTCTTCTTTAAATTTATATACTTCCATAACCGTATCATTAAGTATTAATAAATTACCTTTTGCACTGGATTCATCTTTGCCGTTTTCTGAAGTTTTTGAATCATCATTACCACCAACATTTTGCCCTTCAAAATCAACTAAAGCAACTTCTTCAGATCTTTTTATACCTTTAAGGGCTAATATGTTCTTGCTAACTTTAACTAAATTATCTCTATTTACAAAATTATCAGTGAAGTAACTTTCAAAATCTTTTGAATATTTGCCAGATAAAACGGAATCTACAGTTAAATCTGGTTTTTTAGCTAATGTTCTGTTTTCTACTAAAGAAACTGTTTTATCTTTTGGTGTCAACATATTAAAAATTGAAACAATAAAAATTATAGCCATAAAAATAAATATATTAATATAATGTTTGCTATTATTACTAGTTTTCATTTAAACCTCCTTAAAACCTAAAGTACAAAAATGGGTTGTAGGTTTGACCTAAAAGCATTATTGTAGTTATAATAAGCATTGCTCCATTAAAAATTACTTGAAGCAAATAAATAGGCTTATTTTTTAATTTTAAAAGTTCAACTAACTTATTACCTGTGATTTTAAACATAGGTGTGCAGGATATAGCTGCTATTATTAAAAATATAATGTTGTTGAAAAATTCAACTTCAAATTTAATATCATAAAGTGCATTTCCACCAAAGCCAAATAAAATCGAAATAAATTTTAGCCCTTGCGATATATCTAAAAAGTAGAAAAATACCCATCCAACAGTTACAACAAGAAGTAAGTATATGTGAGAAATGAAAGATGGAAGTTTATCAATTAAATTTGAAAGAATTGTTCTTTCTAAAAGTAAAAATATACCATAATATAAACCCCATAAAATGAAGTTCCAACTTGCACCATGCCAAAATCCTGTTAACATCCATACTATTAATAAATTTCTAACAAAGTGATGCCTGTTTCCTCCAAGTGGAATATAAACATAATCTCTAAAAAAGGTACTTAAAGATATATGCCACCTTCTCCAAAAATCTTTAACATTTTTAGCTATATAAGGATAATTAAAGTTTTCCTTATAAGTAAAACCAAATACCCTTCCTAAACCAATTGCCATGTCAGAATATCCTGAGAAATCAAAATATATTTGAATAGTATAAAGGATTATTCCTAACCATGCACCTAAAACTGAAATTTCACTTAAATTGCTACCTAATAAAACTGTTGCTGTTTCTCCAGCAGTATTAGCAATTAAAACTTTTTTGCATAAGCCTATGATAAATCTATTTATACCATAACTCATGTTTGAAGCAGTTATAACTCTGTTATCAATTTCATTTTCTATATCTTTGTAACGCACTATAGGACCTGCTATTAGTTGGTGATATAGAGACATGTACAACAATAACTTATAAAATCTCTTTTGAGCCGGTACATCTTGCCAATATACATCAACGACATATGACATAATTTGAAATGTATAAAAAGATATACCAATAGGCAGCCCAATATGGCTCAATCCTATATTAGTATTTAATATTAAGTTTAAATTGTCTACAAAAAAGTTGTAGTATTTAAAAAAACCAAGCAATCCAAGATTTATAAATATTGCTGAAAATAATGATAACTTGCATTTATAAGTTCCTCTATATTTATCAATTAATAATGCAAAGAAATAATTTACAAATCCGCTTAATAATAATACCGAAATATAAAACGGCTCCCCCCAGGCATAAAAGAACAAAGAAAAACCAAGTAAAACAATATTCCTATAGGTATTATTTTTACTAATAAAATATAAAATAATATTTATAGGAAAAAAAACATATAAAAAGACTAAACTCGAAAATACCATTACAATCCTCCGTCATTATTTAATACATTAGCCTAAACTAATATAACATTTAAAAATAAACAATGCAATATAATTGTATTGTTTAAAAACGAAAATAATGGATTATAAAATATTGATTTTATATAATTAATGTGATATTGTTTAAGTGTGTGTTTGTTAGAGCAACATAGAATTAATAAATTAAGTTGCAGAAGAAAAAGGAGACAAAATGAAAGTTAATAAAATTGATAAAATAGTGCTTTTGTTAATATGCTTATCGCTTTTTGTAGGACTAATAACAATATATCAACGTGTTAATATTGAAAAACAATATAAAACTGCAGAAATAGTCCTTGATTATGAAGAAATGTCTAAGTTCGCAGATAGTTCAACTGAAGATTTGAGCTGGTGGTTAGCAAAGTTTAATGAATATGGTGCAAATTCTGTTGCAGTTCAAGAAGAAACAATAAACTTACTAATTAAAAGCGGTAATTCATTGAGAGCTGAAATAGTATCTGAGCTGATAAAAAATTTTAATTGGGAAAATAATTATAATGAAGAAATAATATCTGAAATAAATAATGGAAATATTGATTCTACAGATGCAATAATTACAACAAAAGATAAAAATTTATATGAATACATAGTTTCTGGTATAAGTGAAAGATATACAGAAGATTTTTATAATACATATAATTTTGAAAATGAATATTACATAGTTTTAAATGGTACTGTAAATGATATGTATTATGGAAACACAGAAAAAGTAATAAACTTAGAAGGCGATGGAGTTTATGAAAACAAAAAAGTATTGGATTCCAGATTGTTTAACATAGGTATAGGATATAATGAAGAAAAAATAAACACAGTTAAAAATGCAGGGTTAGATGTAGTTTTAAGACCTATTAACTTTCCTGAAAACAATGAAAAGTTAGTAGATGTTTATAAAGCTTCAAATGAAAAATATGGTTTAAAACCAAGATTATACTTGTTGCATGGGAAGGAAGTTTTAGGTTATCCAGAAAATGAAGAAAAACTTTATTCTTACATTAATGAATATGATATTGCACCAGTATTGATTGAAAGTTCTAATCAAAGAGAACATTTAGAGCAAGAAGGTTTAAATAAACTTGTTGAAAAAGCAAATTATAACGCTGTAAGAGCATTCACAATGTGGGATTATGTAAGAGAAAGAACAAAATACTACAATTATGAAGGTGCAGAAGAAATTGAAAATACAATGTTTAGAGCGATATCTGAAAGAAACATAAGAGTAATATATTTTAAACCGTTTTTTGAGGAAGTAGGAAGTACTAGATATTTAACAGATGCAGATGAATATGAAAGAACATTAAAAGGTCTCGAAAAGAGACTGGAAGATCATAATATTAAACTAGGAAAAGCTGTGCCTATTAAGGAATTCCATATAGGTGCAAAAAGACTTTCTGTATTAGCTTTTGGTATAACATTGGCAACTGTATTCTTATTTATTAAAATGTTTAATATTAAAAACAAATATTTTAACTTATTATATTTGGGTGCAATACCTGGGGCAGCAGTACCTTTAATAATGAGAAATATAGCCGAGAAAGGTTTTTCGTTTGCAGCTGCTGTAGCTTTTTCAGGGCTTGCAATATATTTCTTTATGGTTAATATAAAACAAATTTTTGATTCATCAAAGAGATATTCAAACGTGCAACTTATGGTCAAATCGTCAATGATTTTAATTGTAAGTGTTGCAATATCTTTAATGGGAGCTGTTTTTGTAGATTCAATGCTGTGTGATGTTAAATACATGCTTGAAATGGATATATTTAGAGGGGTAAAAGCAGCACAAATTCTTCCTTTTGCGATATTTATAATTATGTACTTAGTTTACTTTATGAATAAAAATAATGTTAATACATTTAAAAATATAATTGATATAGTAAAAAAAGTATTAAATAAAGATATTAAAATTTATTTTGCTATATTAGCAGGTATTATAGGTGTAGTAGGTTATGTTTATATTTCAAGAACAGGCCATGAAACTAATCTTCAGCCTTCAAATATAGAAATGATTTTTAGAAACTTTATGGAAAATGAATTGCTTGCAAGACCAAGAACTAAGGAATTTTTAATTGCATTCCCAGCTATTTTTGCAGCAGTTTTTGCAGCTAATAAAAAGTCGGATTTTTTTACAGGAATATTTATGTTAGCATCAGCCATAGGTACATCTTCAGTAATTAATACATTCTCGCACCTAAGAACTCCTATATATTTATCATTTGCGAGAACAATATTAGGCACTGGTTTTGGAATTATTATAGGATGTGTTGTAATATTGTTAATGAATTATATTTATGGATTACATAAGAAGATACAGGAGCGATTAAAGTGAAAAATATTTTATTAGCGGGGTATTATGGCTTTGGCAATTTAGGAGATGAAGCAATACTTGAAATGGTTTTAAAACAACTGTTAGAAATAACAGCTAGGGAAAACATCACAGTGTTGTCTGGAAATAAAGATGAGACTTCAAATAAATATAATATTAATACAATTGACCGATATAATGTTTTATCTATAATTAAAAGATTAAAAACTTCAAATGCTTTAGTATTTGGTGGAGGAAGTCTTTTGCAAGATGTAACCAGCAAAAGGAGCATTTACTATTATTTATTTCTTATTAAGCTTGCAAAGTTAATGGGAAATAAAGTTGTAATGCTAAGTCAAGGTATTGGTCCTATATTAAATGAAAAAAGCAGAAAAATTACTTCTAATACATTAAACAAAGTAGATTTTATATCGGTTAGAGATAAGCAATCAAAAGAATTTTTAGAAGACATAGGAGTAGATAAAAATAAAATATCATTATCTGCTGACCCTGTTATAAACTTTAGATCAGATGAAAAACAAGAAAACAAAAATGAAGATAAAAAGAAGGTTTGTTTTTCTCTTAGAAACTGGAAAAACGCTAATGTGAGCGGCAAAATAAGCAGTGTTGCAGAAAAATTGACTGAGAATAATATTGAATGCCATTTTATACCTTTTTATTATAATGAAGATTTGGAACTTGTTAATGAAATTGAAAAAAATATTGGAGAAGTTGCTACTTATTACAAGGAAAGATTATCCACTAATGAAGCTTATGATATAATTAAAAACATGAATTTATTAGTAGGTGTAAGGCTTCATTCTTTAATATTTGCAGCATCAGCTGATGTACCATTTGTTGCAGTTTCATACGATCATAAAGTTGATCATTTTGTTGAAAGTGTAAATATGAATGTTGCATGCAGCATTGATGATATTGATATCGACCAGCTTTATAATGAAATAATTAAAAAACTTGAAAATGAAGATGATGAAAGAGAAAAGTTATCAATTAGTGTAAAAAAATTAAGAGATACGATAAATATAAATTATAAGATACTAAATATGATTTAAACGGAGTTATTTATGGAACAGTTAAGTATAATGGGTGTAAGAATTAATAATGTTACAATGAATGAAGTTTTAAATACAATTGAAGAAAAGATAAAAAATAATAAACAATATATAATTTACACACCAAATACAGAGTTTATTATGATGTGTCAAGAAGATGAAGAATTTTTAAATTATATGAATAAATCTGATATTAATATTCCTGATGGAATTGGTCTCATTTATGCAGCAAAGATGAAAGGATTCCCGCTGAAAGAAAAAGTAGCTGGATATGATTTGTCTGTAAATATGCTGGAAATGGCAAATAAAGATAAATTGAAGCTTTATGCAATTGGTGGAAAACCAGGAGTAGCAGAAACAGCTATGAAAAAGGTACATGAAAAATATCCAAATATAAATATAGTAGGAAATCATCACGGTTACTTCAAAGGTTCACACTTAGGTATAAAAGGACATGAAGAAGAACTTCAAGTAATTAAAGAGATTAATGAAGCAAAACCTGACATTTTGTTTGTGGGTTTCGGTGCTAAGAAACAAGAGCAATGGGTACAATATAATAAAGATGTACTTGATGCTAAAATAATCATAGGCAATGGTGGCACTTTAGATGGGCTTGCTGGCAATGTAAAGAGGGCACCTGATATATTTATAAAACTAGGATTAGAATGGTTTTATAGATTGATTAAAGAGCCCAAAAGGATAACTAGACAAATAGTGTTGCCGATTTTTATGATTAAAGTGTTATTTGGTGGAAAAAGAGTTGTAAAAGTAATTAAATAGTATAAAGTAGTATTTTAAAAATAAGGAGGAAATAAAATGAAATTATTTATCGATACTGCTAATGTTGATGAAATACGAAAAGCTAATGACATGGGTGTAATTTGTGGCGTTACTACAAATCCATCATTAATAGCAAAAGAAGGAAGGATATTTGAGGAAGTTGTTAGAGAAATAACCTCAATTGTTGATGGACCAATAAGCGCAGAAGTTATAAGCTTAGATTCTGAAGGTATGGTAAGAGAAGGTGTTGAGCTTTCTAAATTACATAAAAACATAATAATTAAAATACCTATGACAGTAGAAGGACTTAAAGCTGTAAAGATTTTGCATAAAGAAAATATTAAAACAAATGTTACGCTTATATTTTCAGCAGGTCAAGCTCTTTTAGCTGCTAAAGCCGGAGCATCATATGTTAGCCCATTTGTAGGAAGATTAGATGATATCAGCACAGATGGAATGGAACTTATTTCAGAAATAGTTGATATATTCAATAATTATAACATTGATACAGAAATTATTGCAGCAAGTATAAGACATCCAATGCATGTTACAAAAGCTGCTAGACTAGGTTGTCACATTGCTACTGTTCCATATAAAATTATTGTACAAATGACAAAGCATCCATTGACAGACAAAGGAATAGAACAATTTTTAAAAGATTGGGAAACAGTACCGAAATAACTATAATAGAACGATAGATAATTTTACAACGAAAAATTCGTTAAAAACATGGAGGAAATTTATGAATTACGAAAATTTAAATGTCGTAGCTCAAAATATGAGAATAAATATTTTGAAAATGATTAATGCTGCTAATTCTGGCCATCCAGGAGGCTCTTTATCTGCAGTTGAAATAGTAACATATCTATATTTTAAAGAAATGAACATTGAAAGTCCTACAGATGAAAATAGAGATAAGTTTATATTATCAAAAGGTCATGCAGCTCCTGTTCTTTATTCTGTATTAGCAGAAAAAGGATTTTTAGATAAAAATTCATTAGGAACATTGCGTCAAATCAACAGTAAATTACAAGGTCACCCTGATATGAGAAAAGTCAAAGGAGTGGAAGCTTCTACAGGTTCACTTGGTCAAGGTCTAGCAATAGCAAATGGAATAGCACTTGCTAACAAACTTGATAAAAAAGATAGCAGAGTATTTGTTTTGATTGGTGATGGAGAAATACAAGAAGGTATGATTTGGGAAGCTGCTATGCTTTCTAGCCACTACAACTTGGATAATTTAACTGCTATATTAGATCACAATGGACTTCAAATAGACGGTAGAAATGATGATGTTATGAGAGTGGAACCTTTGGATCAAAAATGGGAAGCTTTTGGATGGCATGTTATTAAAGCAGATGGACATGATTTTAGTTCGCTTGAAAAAGCTTTTGAAGAAAGAAAAACTATTAAAAATAAACCAGCTATAATTATAGCAGAAACTGTAAAAGGTAAAGGCGTTTCATTCATGGAAGATAAAGCTGGATGGCATGGTAAAGCACCAAATGAAGAAGAACTAAACATTGCATTAAAAGAAGTTGGAGGTGACAAATAATGGCTAAAAGGGCAACTAGAGAAGCTTATGGTGAAGCATTAAAAAAATTAGCAGCAAATAATCCAAATGTTGTTGTGTTGGATGCAGATTTGTCAGGCTCTACAAAAACAATTGAATTTAAAAAAGTTTGTCCTGAAAGATTTTTCAATGTTGGTATTGCAGAACAAAATCTTATAGGAACAGCAGCTGGTATGGCTATAGCAGGTAAAGTAGCATTTGCAAGCACATTTGCTATGTTTGCAGCCGGAAGAGCTTTTGAGATAATTAGAAATACAGTAGCATATCCGTCATTAAATGTTAAAATTGCCGCAACTCATGCAGGATTAACAGTAGGTGAAGATGGAGCCTCTCATCAAGCTATTGAAGACTTAAGTTTAATGAGAAGCATACCTAATATGACAGTTATAAATCCTGCTGACTGTATAGAAGCAGAAAAGGCGATTTTAAAAGCAGCAGAATTTGTTGGACCTGTTTATATTAGGTTAGGAAGAGCCGCTGTTGAAGATATATATGATGAAAGTTATGAATTTGAAATTGGCAAAGGTGTTGAATTGAAAAAAGGTAATGATATAACAATAATTGCAACAGGATTAATGGTTCAAAAGTCATTAAAAGCTGCTGAACAATTGGCATTAGATGGAATATCTGCAAGAGTAATAAATATTCATACTTTAAAACCAATTGACAAAGATATCATTATAAAAGCTGCAAAAGAAACTGGAGCTATTGTAACAGCTGAAGAACATAGCATAATTGGAGGACTTGGTAGCGCAGTATTAGAAGTTTTATCTGATAGTTGTCCAGTTTTTGTTAAGAGAATAGGTGTTATGGATGTATTTGGAGAATCGGGTAAACCAGATGAGTTGCTAGAGAAATATGGTTTGACTGAAAGTCATATATTACAAGAATGTAAAGAAATTATTGCATTGAAAAATAAATAGGAAAAATTGTGTCGAAATAAATTTTCGACACTTTTTTTATACTCTATGTAAAAAGAAACGTTCAAATATAGGGACAAGTTTTAAATTAATATAGATAATTGTGTATTTTATGTAAAAATATATTAAAAATGTTATAAAATGAAGGAAAATAGTATAAAAACTTAACAAAAAATAATAGGAAAATGTATTGACAAAAATATATGCAAAGTGTATAATAACTGATTTGACATCTGGAGGTAGGTGGTGTATACTATAATTATATAGGAGGTACAACATATGTATAATTTAGGCGATAAAGTAGTATACCCAATGCATGGAGCTGGTGTAATTGAATCAATGGAATCAAAAGAAGTATTAGGAGAAACTAAAAATTATTATGTTTTAAAAATGCCAATAGGCGAAATGAAACTTATGATACCTGTTGATAATGTTGATAATATAGGCTTGAGAAATATAATTGATCAGGAATCTGTTGATGTTGTTATTGATATTTTAAAGCAAGGTGCAGTTTTAAATGATTCAAATTGGAATAAGAGATATAGGGACAATTTACTGAAAATGAAAACTGGTGATATTTTTGAAGTAGCTCAAGTTGTTAGAGATTTGACATTTAGAGATAAGGAAAAAGGACTGTCAACTGGCGAAAAGAAGATGCTTGTTAGTGCAAAACAAATGATTGTAAGTGAAATAGCTCTTTCTATAAATGAAGATGGAACCAGTATAGAAGAATTCTTAGATAAAATTATCAATGAAAATGTACTCCAATAAAATTTAAATTGTAAAAATTAAGGTATGTTTAATAATCTTTTTTTATAATTTAAAATAAATACTATAGCCAAACACTAAAAAATGTGTTAAATTAAATAAACTAGCATTTTTTGGTTATACTGTAAAGGAGGTGAGTATATGATAGATAAAATAGTGAGAGTTGTATTAACAATTATAGGAGTATCTTTAGGTGCTTTTATAGGTATAGTTGTAAGTAGAATGAATTTGCTTAACTTTTCTGAATTACAATATACTTTTGGTATAATTATTTTAGGCTTGATTTTTGGAATTATATTTTTTCTTTTAACTCCTAACGTAAAGAAAGTGAGTCTCAGTATAGTAAGTGCATTTGAGAAAGAACTTTTGAAGTTTTCTACAGGGGATATTATATTAGGCTCTGGAGGGCTTATAGTTGGTTTTGTTATTGCTTTTCTTATTAGCCAACCATTTTCTAATATAAAATATGTAGGAACTGCTATTGCAATAGTTTCATATTTGCTTTTTGGATACTTAGGAATTAAAATTGCAACAAGGAAAAAAGACGATGTAATTTGGCCATCAATTATCAACTTAAAAAAATCACCATTAAAAAGTAAATCAGATAAATCTTCAGCAAATACTCTTATTTCACCAAAGATACTTGATACAAGTGTTATAATTGATGGTAGAATAGCTGATATTTGCAGAACAGGTTTTATTGAGGGATCCTTAATAATTCCGGAATTTGTTCTTAAGGAATTAAGACATATAGCAGATTCATCAGACAGCTTGAAGAGAAACAGAGGAAGAAGAGGTTTGGACATTTTAAACATTCTTCAAAAAGAAAAAATAGTTGATGTTGTAATAGAGTCTAAAGATTATGGAGACAACATCGAAGTTGATGTTAAGTTATTAAAGTTAGCGCAGGAACTTGGAGGAAAAGTTTTAACAAATGATTTTAACTTAAACAAGGTAGCTGAGTTCCAAGGAGTTGAAGTTCTAAATATCAACGAGTTGGCAAATGCTGTGAAACCAGTTGTACTTCCAGGTGAAGAAATGAGTTTAATGATAGTAAAAGATGGTAAGGAATCAGGTCAAGGCTTAGCATATTTAGATGACGGAACTATGATTGTTATTGAAGGCGGTAAAAAGTGTATTGGAGATTCTGTAGTAGTTACTGTTACCAGCGTACTTCAAACTGCAGCGGGAAGAATGATTTTTGCAAAATTAAAAAATGTAATAAATAAAGCTGTTTAACAATATAAATTTCAATAAAAATAAAATCGCAATATTAGTAATAATTTACAAGTGCTCTAGAGCACTTGTTTTTTTATAACCCATAGGAAAGTTCTCACCGAAATTTGTTTCTTTCCGTATATGGGTTTCAAAAAAAGCTACATTATAATGCTTTGATAAAAGCTTTTTTTATATATAATTGTTCAAAATTGGATAATTTTTAGCGTATAGGATAAAATAAAACTTAATGAATTTATTAAATTGAGGGTATGTATGATAATCGTATTAATTAGATCAATGATTCTTTACGGAGTTGTGCTAATATCAATGAGAGTAATGGGCAAGGGCGAACTTGGCGAATTGCAACCATTTGACTTAGTTGTTTCGCTAATGTTAGCAGATTTAGCTATTATGCCGATGGAAGACTTAGACGCCCCTTTATCTTATGGTTTTGCATCTATTGCAACTATTATGTTTCTTCAATGCTTAATTTCATATATTACATTAAAAAGTAATACAGCTCGTAAAGTAATTTGTGGCAGACCATCGATATTAATTGACCATGGAACATTTAATACAAAGGAATTAAATAAACTTAGAGTAAATATCAATGATTTATTGGGTCAAATGCGTTTAAAAGGATATTACAATCTTGAAGATATTGATTATCTTATAATGGAGACAAATGGAGAAATAAGTATTATTGCTCATGAAGACAGGTCAGGAGAAAAATGCAAGAGAATTCCGATATCCATCATTTTAGATGGTAAGATAATGTATAAAAATTTAGAAAAGTATGAAGTCAAAGAAAATAAGTTGTTAAATGAATTAAATAAAAACGATTTAAAATTAAAAGATGTAATTTATGGTTTTTTGGATGAAGATGATAAATTTATTTTTTATAAAAGGTAGGTAAAATAATGAGAATGGTGGTTATATCTTTTATAGTATTTGTATTAGTTATATTATTATGGGTTTGGTTCCATTTCACATCAGTTGAAGTAGTGACATCATATTATTGGGAAAAGTTAATAGACCTATCAAATTCTATATATGTAGATGATTGGAATAAAGCTGAAACTGATATGATGGAATACACTGTAAGATGGGAAAAAACTAGAAAGTTATGGATTTATTTTTTAAATCAAAAAGATATAAATAATATAGATGCATCATTTAAAAAGCTTGATATTTATATAAGAAATTTTGACAAAACAATGGCTCAAGCAGAGCTTGAGCAATTGAGAGTGCTTTTTAATGTCATTAAAGAACAAGAATGCTTATCCTTAGACAACATATTTTGATTTTTACTCAACGGTATTAACTAATGTTCCAATACTTTCAATATAACATTCGATTTTATCGCCATGTTTTAAATATTTAGGAGGGTTAAAACCTGCTCCAACACCTGCAGGAGTTCCAGTTAATATTATATCGCCAGGATATAATGTGATGCCTGCTGTTAAATCGCTGATAATAGTTGGTATATCAAATATTAATTTATTTACATTGGAATTTTGTCTTAATTCACCGTTTACAAAACTTTTAATTTCCAAATTAGGGGGAAACGCAACATTGCTTTTATGCACGATGAATGGTCCTAATGGGCAAAATGTATCAAATGATTTTCCTTTATGCCATTGAATGTGGCTAGTTTGAATATCTCTTGCTGATATATCATTAGCAATTGTATATCCAAAAATATATTCTTCAACATTTTCTTTTTTGACATTTTTGCATTTTTTTCCTATTATAACAGCTAATTCTACCTCGTAATCAAGTTCTTTTACAACATCTGAATGAGAAATGATATTGTCATTTTGTCCTATAGCAGGATAAGCAATTTTACTGAAATAAATAGGCTTACTTGGAATGTCTGATGTAACATTTTTTAAACTTTTAACTTCACTAATATGTTCTAAATAATTTTTGCCAAGGCAGATAACATTTCTTTTTGGATATGGAATTGGTGCTAAAATTTTAATATTGCTTAAGTTGATAGAATTGTCATTACTTAATTCAATAGCAGATTCTAATTCATTGATATTTAAGTCAGATACAATTTCTATTAGTTCTAGCATATCCTTAGGAATAGACGAGTTCAATTTTGAGAAAACAACCTCTGCAGGTATAACGCAACTTTTTTGTTGATTTAAAAAACCAACATTTTCTTTATTTTGATAAATAAAAGTTAATAAATACATAGAAAGCCTCCAGTTACTTTATTTATATTAATATAATATATATTTATTTTAATTTCAAGCATTATTAAAATAAATATTTGTTTATTACCTGTGGAATGTGTTAATATATTCTACTGGTATTTTTATTTGTAATAATAGGTGATGTAGATAGAGCATATTTAGAGTTATATAAGTTTTAATTATAGAAGGGATATTAAACATGAAACTAAAAACTAAAATGACTATTTTTATTGTTTTAATTTTAATGTTTTCAATAGGGAGTACTACATTACTTTCATACTTTCGTATAAAAAACATCAAGACGGACAACAAATTGGTGCAGTAAGTGTAGGTAGTAGACCACAGCATAAATATAGATTGATAATTAAATGATGAGAAATTAAATTCATAAAAGCCTTAATTATACTACTTGAAGTCATAATTAAGGCTTTTTGCTTGCATAATATGTTAAAAAATAAGCAAAATATTCTTAATGACCAAAACTCTTTTTTAAATTCCAAAATATTTACAGTTTGCTATCGAGATGATACTATTAAAAATCAAAACAAATAAGTTTAACGAAAGAGAGGAAAACGATTTGAATTATTTTGAAGAAAGTTTAAAACTACATGAAAGACATAAAGGAAAAATTGAAGTTGTATCAAAGATAAAGGTTGAAACTAGAGAAGATTTAAGTTTGGCATATACTCCAGGAGTAGCTGAACCCTGCAGAAAAATTCATGAAAATGAGGAAGATGTATATAAGTATACATCCAAAGGAAATATTGTTGCAGTAGTTACTGATGGTACTGCCGTACTTGGGTTAGGAGACATAGGGCCTAAGGCTGCACTTCCTGTAATGGAAGGCAAGTCAATTTTATTTAAGGAATTTGCCAATGTAGATGCTTTTCCAATTTGCCTGGATACTAAAGAAGTTGATGAAATAGTTAATGCAGTAAGATTAATTGCTCCAGGTTTTGGCGGAATAAACCTTGAAGATATTTCAGCACCAAGATGTTTTGAAATAGAGGAAAAGTTGAAAAAAATATTAGATATTCCTGTATTTCATGATGATCAACATGGAACAGCAATAGTAGTTCTTGCAAGCTTAATTAATGCGTTAAAAATTGTAAACAAAAAAATCGAAGACTTAAAAATAATAATTAATGGAGCTGGTGCAGCAGGAACAGCTATATCTAAACTTTTAATTGCAGCAGGAGCAAAAAATATAATAGTTTGTGATAGAACTGGAGTTATATACAAAGGTAGAGATAAGATGAATGATGCAAAGATAGCTCTTGGCAAAGTAACAAATCCGGAAATTATTAAAGGCAGTTTAGCGGATGCACTAGTGGGTGCTGATGTATTTATTGGTGTTTCAACATCTGATATAGTAAAGCCTGAGATGGTAAAAACAATGAATAAAGATTCCATAATACTTGCTATGGCGAATCCTACTCCAGAAATTATGCCGGATGTTGCAAAACAGGCTGGTGCAAGAATAATTGGAACTGGTCGTTCAGATTTTCCAAATCAAATTAATAATGTTATAGTATTCCCTGGATTATTCAGAGGCGCTTTAGATGTCAGAGCTAAAGAGATAAACTTGGAAATGAAACTTGCAGCTGCTTATGCAATTGCAGATTATATTGATGAAAAAGATTTAAATGAAGAAAATATAATTCCAAGCGCATTGGATAAGGGTGTTGCTAACGTAGTAGCTGAAGCTATTAAAGCAGCAGCAAGAAAATCAGGCGTAGCAAGAATATAAATTTTATAAAAAAGATTACAAGGAGGAAGATTATGAAAGATTACAAAATAATGGGAATAAGCCTTCCGGTTTATTTTACAATGCTTATCGTACTATTAATTGCAATTATTTTTGATGTGCTCCCTAAAGGTATGATTGGAGCATTTGCATTCATGATGATCATTGGATCTTTACTGGATGTAATAGGAAACAATACACCTATTGTAAAAACTTTCTTTGGAGGAGGACCGATCGTTATAATATTTGGTTCTGCAGCATTAGTATACTTTAATTTAATTCCTGCATCTGTTTCTGAGAATGTTACAACATTCATGAAAGGCGGCGGATTCCTTGACTTCTATATTGCAGCACTTATTACAGGTTCAATCTTGGGAATGAGCAAAAAACTGCTGGTTAAGGCCGCTGTAAGATACTTTCCAACTATTATTGGAGGAGTTGTAGTTTCGCTTTTATTTGTTGCTTTAGGAGGAATGCTATTTGGCCAGTCTCCTGGAGAATCTATAGCATACATCGGTATTCCTATTATGGGAGGCGGTATGGGCGCTGGAGCAGTTCCTATATCAGAAGTATTTGCTAAAGGACTTGGTGTTCCATCAGAGACTATTTTATCAAAACTTGTTCCTGCTGTAGCATTAGGAAATGCAATGGCAATTGTTTTTGGAGGATTATTAGACAGACTTGGTAAGAAATATCCTAAACTTACTGGTAATGGAAAGCTTATGGATATTGGAGAAGATGACCTTAAGGAAAAAGAAGGCACTGATCCTGTTACACTTTCAGATTATGGAATAGGTATTGCAATAGCATGTTCATTCTTCGTATTTGGGCAGATTGTGGCATATATTTTAGCTACTTATGTTGGTTTGGATATCCATCCTTATGCATGGATGATTATATCTGTTGGAATTGCAAAAGCTTTCAATATATTACCTCGTAAATTTGAAAAAGCTTGTGCAAGCTGGTATCAATTTGTTGCATCAAACTGGACACCTGCACTTCTTATGGGTATTGGTATAGCTTATACTGATTTAGGTCAGGTAATTTCAGCGTTCTCACCAGTTTACTTGGTTCTTGTATTTCTTGTAGTATTTGGTGCTGTAGTTGGTACATCTATTGTAGGCAAGATGGTTGGTTTCTATCCAATTGAAGCTGCTATAACAGCAGGACTTTGTATGGCTAACATGGGTGGAACTGGAGACGTTGCTGTTTTAACAGCAGCGCACAGAATGGAACTTATGCCATTTGCTCAAATTTCATCAAGGCTTGGTGGAGCATTTATTATTCTTCTTGCAACATTTATCGCACCACTTGTATTTGGATAATTGCATAAAACCAGGGATTATACGGGAATAAAATACAAAAATAAGCTCACCTTTTAAGGTGGGCTTATTGCATAATTTTGCACTGAGATTACATTTTGAACATTATGAAGGAGAATTTAAAATGCATGCTATAGAGAAAATACTGGCTAAGAACAGCGGAAAATCAATTGTTAAAACAGGAGAAATTGTTACAGCAAAAGTTGATTTTGCTGAAGTAAATGATTTATATTTACAAACAATTTATTCTTTTAAAGAAATGAATGGCGAAAAGGTATGGGATAAGGACAGACTGGCATTTGTATTTGATCATTATGCACCGGCACCAACCATTAAAACTGCTCAAATTCACAAAGAAATGAGAGAATTTGCTAAGGAAAATAATTTAACTTATCATTTTGATGTGAATGCTGGAGTATGTCATCAGGTTATGGTTGAAAGCGGACTCATATATCCAGGTGCCATAATAGTTGCCACAGATTCACACACAACAACTCATGGTGCTCTTGGGGCAATGGGTACAGGCGTAGGAGCAACAGATATGGCAACTATTATTATTTCTGGTGAATTGTGGTTCAGAGTTCCGGAAATTATAGAAATTAGAATTGACGGTACTCCCAAAGAAGGAATAATGCCAAAAGATGTAGTTTTATTCATTATTGGACAAATAAGGGCAGATGGTGCTGTTTATAAAGCAATTGACTTTACTGGAAGTTACATTGAACAACTGGATGTTTCAGGCCGTATGGTTATATGCAACATGGCAGTTGAAATGGGCGCAAAAACAGCTTATATGCAGCCAAACCAGAAAGTTCTTGATTATGTTAAGGAAAGAGCAGTGAGACCATACGAATTGCAATATACTGATGATGATTTTGAATACAGCGAAAGTTATAAATTTGACATATCAAATATAACACCGCAAATAGCGGTACCACACAGTGTTGATATTATTTGACAGATTCATGTACATTAATAGGAGGCGATTATGAATAAAAAATTAAAAGGTAAAGTTATAGTATTGGGAAATAATATTGATACAGATCAGATTTATCCGGGAAGATTTCTTGAATTGGTAAATTCCGTGGAGATTGGTTCACATTGTCTTGCAGGTGTGGATGAAAGTATAGCAAATAATTTCACTATAGGTGACATTGTTGTGGCAGGAACTAACTTTGGATGTGGTTCAAGCAGGGAACATGCGCCTATTTCATTATTGAACATGGGTGCCAGTGTGATTTTGGCAGATTCATTTGCCCGCATATTTTTCCGCAATTCAATCAATCTTGGACTTCCTTTAATTGTCTGCAAAGACATAAGCAAGCAATTAAAAGACGGGGATGAAATAGAAGTTGATATTGAAGAAGGTACAGTAACAATATTAAGTTCTGGAAAAGTGTTGCAAGGTGATAAAATTGGTGAATATGCTATGAAAATTCTTGAAGCAGGCGGCATTAAACCGATGTTTCGTGAAAAAATGTCTAGGCTGCAATAAAGTAACAAATGATTTTTTAGTTTCAATTGAAGGAAAAGAAATAGCAAGACTTTTAAAGCAGGGGGATTAAACCTATGAATTTGTTGCAGTTTATCCGTGTATATGATATAATTTATTAAAAATAAGGGAACGTTATTTTTATATAAATATTAATATAGAGGTATAAAATGAGCAGATTAATGTTGAATGAATTACATAAAGAGATACTCGGAAGCCTGACAGAAAAAGAATTTTTAAAGCGTATTAATATTACAGAAGAAAAGATTCAATCTTTCATTATAAATAAAAGTTTTGTAAATAACCTGCTTGTACTCATAAGCAAAAAAGAAATTATGTGCAAAGATGTTGTTGATTTGTCAATAGATATTTTAAACAATCTTTGCCAAGATCCTCCAAAGGATTGGTTGTTTTATATATTTCAATATACATTATCTAAATCATTTCCTGGCTCAGTTATAATAAAACTCTTGCCAAAATATGAAGTTGCCACATTGATTTATTTAGAAATATTTAGAACTATAATAAAACATGAGCAAAATCATAAGGAATTTGATGAGTTTGCTAACTTTAGCTTTTTAACAAAAGAGGAACAAGATAAACTTAAAAATCCAAGTGAATATGCAAAGTTCTTAGACGCATTTAATAAAAATTATGTTTATGAAATGATGAAATTAGACTTTGAAATCAATGGATATAATACATTAGAGCACACTGCAGCAGTACATTATGTAGCTATGCATGTTGGAAGACAGCTATTTAAAGCTGGCACACCTGTAAATTTAGGTCTAGTATCAGCAGCTGCAGCAGGGCACGATATTGGAAAATATGGATGCAAAAATGAAGAAAAGAAAAGAGTAGCATATCTTCATTATTATTATACAGATTTATGGTTTATGAAGCATGATATGCCTGGAATTGCACATATAGCAGCTAATCATTCAACATGGGATTTAGAATTAGAAACATTGCCGCTTGAATCTTTAATTTTAATTTATGCAGATTTTAGAGTTAAAAACAAACCTACAAAGACTGGCAATAAAATGTATATATATATACTTGCAGATTCCTTTAAAATTATTTTAGATAAATTAGATAATTTAGATGATGCTAAAGAAAAAAGATATATAAGAGTATATGCTAAGTTAAAAGATTTCGAAAATTATCTAATCCATAGAGGTATCAACATAGATTTTACTTCAGATGAGCTAAGCACCAATGAAGTAAAAGATTTTGCATTAATTAATGGAAATGAAGTTATAGAAAATTACAAATATATGGCTATTGCTCACAACACATCTTTAATGAGCAAATTAAATAATGAAGTTACTTTTGCAAGTATGATTGAAGCTGCTAGAAGTGAAAAAAACTGGAAAAATATAAGGGCATACCTTAATATTTTTGAAGAATATTCTACTTACCTAACAAGAAAACAAAAGCTCTTTACATTAAGCTTTTTATATGAACTATTGATAAATAGGGAAGGGGATATAAGAAGGCAATCTGCAAATCTCATTGGAAAAATAATTGTATCATTTGATATGGAATATAAAAAGGAAATGCCAAGTGATGTAAAAATTATCTTAGAAGACGAAATTACAGGGTTGAAATTGTGGGAAAAGTATTTAAGCTTAATTATAAATCCAGATCATAAAATAACAGAACAACACAAAGAATGGATAGAGTACTCTCTTAGAATTTTTGTGGATTCTGTAATTTCTGGATGCAGTAATAAGGATAAACAAAATTATTTAAATGTATTTTTGAAATATTTTAGAAATGAACAATATGATGATATAGCAGTATTAAATCAACTTAATTCGCTTTTGAGTTTACCTATGAGTATTTGCAGACCTGAACAAATAAATGTGTTTATTAATTTCGCTTTTAAATCTTTAGAAAATCCTGCTGAAGAAATCAGGCTAATGGCAGTGCAATTTTTAAGCTGTTTAATGAAACAAAAAGAAGATGCAGATATTCCTTTAGAAAGAATTATAGGGTATATTGAAAAGTTTTCTCTAGATGAAAATATATGCATAAATTACTTAAAATACAAAATTGCCTTATGCTTGAATTTATCCAAGAAAACTATAACAGAATATAAGGTTTTAATTAAAAACGAGAAAAGTAAAACATCAGATTTATTTTTAAACAATCTTAAAGCTGCTACTCCTTGGAATGTAAAAACTATAAGTATTGATTTTATAATGGATAATATCGAAAATACTAATGAAGTTACTTTGCTTCATACAGCAACACATTTGTGCAATTTGGTTAAAGTTAGCGCAAAAGAGTCTGTTAGAAATAAAGCAGGTAACTCGCTTTTGGAAATTGGGCCACTGTTGTCAATAGATCAAAGAAATGAAATAGCGGTTGAATTAATAAAAGGTCTTGAAATAGATGAATTGCAATTTGCAAAGTATATTCCAGAGTACCTTGGTAGATTTGTTTTATTATTGCACCCAAAAGAATTAGATGAATTCATAATTGATTTGAAAAATATATACAAATCTTCTAAAGAAAGAGTAAGTGCACTTGCATTAAATACATTTGGAATTGTAGTTCAATATTATCCTGAATATAAAGGTAAATTTGATGAATCTGAAGAAAACTATGACAAAAGGCTAATTAAAATATTAGGTATAATTTTAAGCGGACTTGCTAATTATAATGTCCAAGTAAAACAAGATACTTTTCTCGTTATAGGACAACATATTTTTGGTTCTAAAAAATTGAATTTAAAACAAAAATATAAAATTTTTATGTATATTTATAAAAAACTTTTAACTTTAATAAATGAAAAAGAAATAAGCGATTTATTTTTCTTTAATAATTCTGCATCATTTAATCATATATACCGTTTTATAAGTGATTATATATTTTATTATAATGATTTTGACATAAAGGGAAATAAGAACATAGCATTTTTTCCTGGTACATTTGACCCGTTTTCACTTAGTCATAAGGGAATTGTAACAGAAATTAGGAACATGGGATTTGAAGTATTTTTGGCAGTTGATGAATTTTCTTGGTCAAAAAGAGTTCAACCTAGAATGATAAGAAGACAAATTATTAATATGTCAATTGCCGATGAATTGAATGTATATTTGTTTTCTGATGATATTCCAGTTAATTTATCAAATACTGATGATTTAAAACATTTAAAATCATTGTTTCCAGACAATGATATATACATTGTTGTAGGAAGTGATGTTATTGTAAATGCTACAGCTTATAAACAAAAGGCTGCTAAAAATTCAATCCATAGTTTTAATCATATAATTTTTAACCGTGTGGCATCAGATGAATCGCCAAGTGCAATTAAGAAAATAGAAGAGGCAAAAAATAGAATTAAAGGTAATTTTGTTGAACTTAAACTTCCTTTATATTTAGAGGATATAAGTTCAACTCAAATTAGAGAAAACATTGATAATAATAGAGATATTACTAACTTAATTGATCCATTAGCACAAAGTTTCATTTACGATAGAAATATATATTTAAGAGAGCCTCAATATAAAAGTATTATAAAATCTAAACCTTTGAAATTAGAAATAATAGAAGATTTAAGTAAAAAAATAGTTGATGAAATAGGTCATTATATTTTCATGCACACTAATTTATATGAAAATATAGGAGAAAAACTTGTATCTAAAAAAATGAAATTAATGGTTGTAAGAGATGGAAAAAACTCAAATAAACTTTTAGGGTTTTCAGCATTTCATCAAATTAGTTCATCAGAAGTTTATACTGAATTTAAAAGCCAAACTATTGCAAATTATGTTAGAGAAAAGACAGCAGGTAGAATTATAGTTATAGATGGAATTTACATTAATCCTAGTATTTCATATGATAACTTAGAACAAATTATAATTACTGAAACTTTGGCCTATTGCCTTAAAAATGACTTTACTTACGCATTGTATTATAACATAATGACAAATGTAAACAGTGATAAAGTATATGAAACTTTAGAATTGCAAGGATTTCAAAAACTTATTGACGAAAGCTTAGATAAGACTGTATATGCAGTTGATATGAAATTTCCAATTTGCCTTACATTAAATCTTGAAAGTTTTATTAAAGAGCCTCTTAACAGCAATCCAAATGTACAAGAAGCTATTAAAAAATCAAGGAAAATCTTGCAACAATCATTTATAAATCTATATCCTGGAAGCCTTGTTTTATCATTTGATAATGATATGATAAATCAGACATTAATACAAAAGGTGTGCAGTATTAATCAAGTTCCGGATGAAGTTCAAGAACCAAGACAATTAGGTGAATACATGTGTGTACCATTTGGGAATATTTTAAAGGGAATGGTAGTTCCTAATACAGTAACTAAATCATTGCACACTGAAAAAGTATTCAGCACTGATGTTAGAAGCTTTAAAATTACTGAATATCCTTTTTATTCACCGCTTAAAAATCAAATAAGAACTATTAAATCATTTGATAAACCAGTTATTTTAGTTGATGACTTGATGCATAAAGGTTATAGAATTAGAGAAATAGACCCTATTCTTAAGAGCCAAGAAGTTGAAGTTGAAAAAATAATAGTTGGAATTATGTCAGGCAGAGGAAAAGATTTGATGGAGATACAAGGGAGAAAAATTGATTCTGCATATTTCATTCCTAACTTAAGGATTTGGTTTAATGAAAATTTAATGTATCCATTTTTAGGTGGAGATGGAATATGGTCTGATGAAGATAACATACTGAATTTAATACCATCAATTAATCTTACTCTTCCATATGTTGCACCACCGTTTATAAAGGGAGCAACAAATGATGCTGTATATGATTTATCTATGGCATGCCTTGTAAATACTAAAAATATATTACAAGTACTAGAAGCAGAATATCAAAATATGTATGAAAAGAATCTTACTGTAAAAAGACTTGGAGAAGTTATGGTATCGCCTAGATTCCCTTACATAGGCAAAAATATATCCTATGATTTGAATTTTGAAGCATCAAGTTATATGAATGTAAGCATTGAAAATTTAATTAAGCTAGAAAGGATAATTAAATGATATGTTTTATTACTTTTATGAAAACAAATATTTATTTTCTTTAAATGATGAATATGATTTTACTAAAATATGCGAAGAACAGGCGTTAAGAAATTGTGAGGAACTTTTTTTCCTAACAAAATTAGAAAAATATAAATCAAAAGAGACATTTGTAATATCAAATGTCTCTGATTTGTATATAAAAAAAGAAGAGCTCGATATACTTAAATTAATGGATATAAATGAATGTGTTCCTGATAAAATTAAGGATTTGATTGACCAAAGAAAAGTTAAATCAGTTAATACTCTTTATGAAAACTTTGAAAGACACTTTTATATGGAAAAACCCAAAAAGAAAAAGGTGAACATTTTAGCTCTTGGTGATGTTGGAAGCACACTTTTAATAGGACTTAAATTGCTTGGTGGTCAAAGTATTGAATCAATTGGAATATTTGACAGAAGCGACGATAAAGTTAAACGTTGGGAATATGAAATGAATCAGACTTCATTACCATTTGATGTTAATGAATTTCCAGAAGTACATGGTATAAAAAAGGAAGAGTTGTTTGATTGTGATTTGTTTGCATTTTGTGCATCAAAAGGTGTACCACCAGTAGGTTCAACAGTAAAAGATGTGAGAATGGTTCAATTCGAAGAAAATGCTAAACTAATAAAAGAATACGCACAAATGGCTGCAGAAAAAAATTTCAAGGGTATATTTGCTGTTGTTTCTGATCCAGTAGACCCATTGTGTAAAACAGTATATAACGAAAGCTGTGGTAAACTTGCGCCTGAACAAATAAAAGGTTATGGCTTAGGTGTAATGAATGCTAGAGCAATTTATTACGCTAAGAAACACGAAAAATTCGCTTCATTCTTAATAGAAGGAAGATCCTATGGACCTCATGGAAACGATTTAATTATTGCCAACAGTATATACAATTATGATGATGAATTATCAAAAGAACTTACAAAACTTACTGTAGAAGCAAACCTTGAAGTTAGAAAAACAGGGTTTAAACCATTTATTGCACCTGCTCTTTCGTCGGGAGCAATATCTATTATATATACATTATCGGGAAAATGGCATTATAGTTCAAATTTCATTGGAGGAGTATATATGGGAACAAAAAATAGAAATACTCCTGCTGGCGTCGAAATTGAAAAAATAAATATGCCAGATAAATTGTATGAAAGAATCAAAGAAACATATAAAAAATTAGAGCAATTTTAGAACAATTGAAAAACAACGCAAAAACTATGGCTGATCAACTGTTTATAGGGGGGGATATTTTTGGATAAATTAGTAGTTTTAATTCCAGGTCAAATTTCCGAAAGATTAAACAATATGCTCGAATTTTCATTAGAAGGTTATGAATATGAAACAATTAAAACATTAGAGCAAATATCGAGTTTGAAAAACAAACGTATTTTATTTGCAGTTGAACTTGGTGATACAGGCATAAATATTGAATTGTATAAAATGTTTGAAAGAATTAGAATGACTAATGAAAAGTTTTTTGAAAATTCAGTCGGAAGTATAATTATTAACAGTAACAATGAATTGTTTACAAGAGATGTTGCAAGAAAAATTATTTTTTATGCAAATATGTCTGGATGTATGTTCCCAGGTAGACCTTTATCAGAAGCCACAGGTTCTCTAAAAAACTTTAATACATATAAAAAGATAAATAATACGGATTTAATGGAAATATGTTTGAATGACTGCAAGAAAACTGTTTGCCAGTTAATGAACTTCAATATTAATAAAATAAATGAACCTCGTATATTGACATTGCATTCAAGCAATTATACAACATCAAATACAATAACATTATGGAATATGGTAAAAGAAAATTTAAAAGGATATAACATAAAAGAAATTCATATAGAAAATGGTTCTGTTGTAGACTGCAAGGGGTGTCCATACAAGGCATGTAAACATTATTCTGAAAGCACTAATTGCTTTTATGGAGGAATAATGGTTAATGAAGTTTATCCAGCAATTTTAGAATGCGATATATTAATAATGCTTTGCCCAAATTACAATGATTCAATAAGTGCAAACATGTCAGCAGTAATAAACAGATTAACAGCATTGTTTAGAAAAACTAAATTTTATGACAAATACTTTTATGCTGTTGTTGTATCTGGCCACAGCGGTAGCGATTTAATAACACAACAATTAATTAGCGCTTTAAATATTAATAAAACTTTTATGTTGCCTCCTGAATTTTCATTAATGGAAACTGCAAATGATATTGGCGAAATAGAAAGTATAGAAAATATAAAAGGTAAAGCTTTTGAATTTGCTGAAAACATAAAAAGAAATGTTATTAAATAAAATGGTCTGGATATTATGAAAAAATTTGATGTTTTTTATACTACTACTAGTTCAAGAACATTATGATGCATTAAATAATTACTACACTAAATGGAATTAAAATTAATATTTTAATGATTAAAATTTAATTTACATTGGGGATATTATGAGTAATTTAGAATCAGTTTCAAAGAATCTTTGGTGATTCAAGTAATACATTTAGATAGGAAAGATGAGAGATTAGCTTGGCTAATTGAAAATATAAATAAAATCAATGGTACAGGTATCATTTATTGCTTAACAAAAAATGATTGTAATATTTTTCTGATAATTTAGTTGATGCATCAGCAGAAGTGCTTAATAAATTAATTAATGATAATAATATAGCCTGGATAACATCGGTTTCTTCACTAAGGCATCCTGATTTGGTTAGAAGTTTTGCTAAGAGACTTGCAATTAAATTGAAATTGCCATATTATGATTCTATAATAAAAACAAAAAATGTTAAGCAGCAAAAAGAATTACATAACAGCAATATGCAATTTAGAAATGCATGGGATGGTTTTGATGTTTTTGAATTTAATTCAGGTAATGTTCTACTTGTTGATGACATGGTTGATTCAAGATGGACATTTACTGTATGCGGATATAAAATGATTGCTAGCCAATGAAATAAAGGTTCCGCTTTTGGCAAATATGGTTGAAAGAGGAAAGACACCGCTTCTTACTGCAGAGGAACTGCATGAAATGGGATATACAATAATTGTTTTTCCGGTTTCTACAATTTATTGTGCCACAAAGGAGTTCAAGGTATGCTGCATCAATTTAATGCTAAAGAAACAACAACAAATATGCTGGATAAATTTGTTTCATTTCCTGAGTTCAATAAAACGACACACCGTAGCTTTATGTTGCGGTATTGTTGTATTATAAGAAAAAAATAATATAATATAATATAATATGAAATGTTAATATTCATTGATATGTGGTATAATAAGGTAAATTATATTTAGGCAGGTGAATATGAGTATATTTGAAATTATTGATTTGTATAAAAAAGAAATAGATAAACTCATGCCGTTTGAAGGAGAAATGCTCAAACAAATTACGGATTACTATAAAATAGAATTAACTTGGACTTCTAATGCTTTAGAAGGAAATACATATACTGAAAGTGAAACAAAAGTTTTGTTAGAAGATGGTCTAACAGTAGGCGGGAGGCCATTAAGAGATACATTTGAAGTCTTGGGTCATGGTAAAGATTCCGCCTATACTTAGAAATGATTATATTTCATTGCTAGAAAAGGCGCATAAAACTGAAAAACCATTTATAGACTTTATAGCTGATAGAGTAAAAGAATCTGAAAAAGAAATTATGAGATTATTACATATAGAATTACCAAAGCTTAATTTATAGAAGGATATTAAAATGTATAACATAAATAAAATAAAAAACAATCGATTTACTTATATTACAATAATGGACAGCTTCAATATAGTTTCATATGAAGAGCTGAAGATAGCTGTTGATGAAATGATTGAAAAAAATATAATTAAACCAATTAAATCAAAAGGAATGACATCTTTTTTTCCTAAGGTTTATAGCGAGTATAGAAAAGTTGTAGAAAAAAGAGTTTATACCGAATTAAAAAATGAAATAATTAAGCTTAATCCAAGACTTAATATTTCGAGATATTTAAATAACCCTGAACTCTATGAAGAGCTTCAAGAGCAAATATTGAAATTAAGCAACTTTTTATGGAATAAAAAAGAAAACTTAAATAATGAAATGTCTGTAAAAGAGCGGTCGTTTGAAATTTGGGGAGATGAAAAATTCTTAGAGAGCAAGGAAGGAAAAAGCATTCTTGCATTTAATAAGATAGATACTGAATATCTTAATTTTTATTATGCGCCGGAACCTTTTTTCTGTCTAGAAATAAAAAAGAAAAAGAGAATACCATGTATCCTTATTATTGAAAATAAGGATACATGGTATTCTATAGGAAAAGCCTTAAATTTATCTGAAAACAAAAAGTTATTTAATATAGAAATCAATTTTTTAATATATGGAGAAGGAAATAAGGCTACGAGAAGGAATGCCTTGACAGATTTTATAAATGTCATTGCTGATTTGACCAGCCAGATATATTATGTCGGTGATATTGATATTGCAGGAGTTAATATGCTGTATAGCTGTATTAATAACAATGAAATTGATATTAAGCCGTTCATGCCTTTGTATAAGTGCATGGTAAATGTTGCAGATGTAAATAAAATGAATAAAACCGATGATAACAGGGGAACTGATTATAATAAGGAATTTTTATCTGAATTTAATGAGAACGACAATGTTAAAGTAATGGAAATTTTGGATAACAACAAAAGGATACCTCAGGAAATTTTAAATTATCAAGATTACATAAAAGCAGTGCAATAAAGGGGATAAAATGTTTGATTTTTTGGAAGGATTTCAAGATCGAATGGAATTTGCAGCAATTGTTGATTCTATTGTAAATCGCAAAAATACAAATACAGAAATTGAAAGCTGGTTTGAAAAAGATGAGCTTGACAATTTGTTTTTTTCATTGCTGGTTTATATTATGGAGCAGACATTGAATGAAAATGATGATTGCACCATGGATAGCATTGCAGCATTTTTAGATGATATTTTGCCATATTACAATAAGGATATTTCTTTTGATAGTGTTGAAAAACTGTCTGAATACATGATTAAAGACATCCTTCAAAGCAAGGGCTTAACCAAGACATATGGAACCATGAATTATTTTAAATCATGGGATAGAGTAAGAATACGTTTAATTAGCGATAAAATAACAGATGATGGTAAAATCACGTATCAGCTTACAGATCAAGGATACAATTTTTTGTTTCGTACAAAGGAAGTAGACAAGGAGCTGGATTTCAAGCTTGAGCAGCTTAAATTAAGAGAATTGTTAAAAAGGAAAAATTACAAGCATGCTTTAGACCAGAGCAAGCAGCTAATTAGCACACTTAGGCAAAAGAAACGTGATGTGGATGAATTCATAAACAGAGTAAGAAGGAACATCCACGATGTAAACAGAAATGAATATGAGAAGCTCATAAAAGAAACATACAGTTTAATAGATGAAGAATATGAGGGAATGCTTGATTTAAAGGAAGTAGTCATTCAGGATAAGAACAGAATTAAAAAAGAAATTGAAGAAAACGGATATATTGATGACACTATGAAGAATGCACTGAAGAGTTTGGATGATATAAACAGAAATCTTCAGGTAGTAATAGCAGAACAGAGGAATTTAATAGGCAAAAGATTTAGTATGAATGACATCTACGAAGAAACAATAAAAAGCAGTTTCTTCTCATCTATTGTAAAAAGGTTTGATATTGAAAAAGAAATTATTTCACCTCTTGAAGATATATCAGAAAAAGAAATTAGTAATCTTTGGAAACTTATGACGCCCTTATATGGCACTAAATTAAAAAAATCATTAAATCTTTCGTTAATTTATCAAAGACAGGGAAAGCTTCGAGAAACAGGAGAAAATGATGAAAGCTCTATTGACAACCGCTTAGAAGAGGATAAATCACTAGAAAAAATTAGAGAGCAAAATGATATTAATTACGGAATAATAGAAAGCTTGTTCAAATTTGCAAGTAAAACAGAAAAGGAAGAGTTTACATTTTCTGATTATTATAATCATATTGCTGAAAATCCCGCGAGGATTGATGCATGTGTTAAAGATAAAAGGATATTTTTAATTATTCTGAAGCTGTATGAAATAGGGTTAATAGATATTAGTGAGTGGAAAAAAAGAGATAGGCAAGATATTATTGCTGAGGCTAATGGAGAGTTTGATTTGGCATGGTGTTTAAATAAGCTGGAAAATAGGCAAGATGATTATTTTAATATAGCAAAAATCAGTATAGAAAAAGCTGAAACTAAATTTAAGGTGTTTATTGAAGAAAAATTCGGAGATGAAACTGTAAAGAGTACAATTGAAATGAATGATTTCACGATTACACCTGTAATGGTAAGGGGCGGTGAAGATAATGATTAAAAGTGCTTTGAAAATATATTATAAATTGCTTGAAAAAGGGCAAATAGACAATTTAAGCGACAGCGAACTGTTTTTTGAATATAAAAAGGATGAAGTAAGAGAGCTTTTGAGTCAGTTTGAGGATGAATTAGAATTCAAGTTGCTGGATGTAGGCAACACAGTATATCTTATTCCTAATTTAGAAAATGACATTCTGGGTTACAGTATGAAGGATTTTAGAGAAAATATAGCATCTAATGCTACATTGACTGAGGCATATTTGCAATCATATATATTTATGACTATTTTCTTTATGTTTTATGGTGGAAAGAATACTAATCCTATACAAAGAGAATTTATTTTGACAAGAGATTTAATTGAATATCTGGACAGCAAAATGCAGACATATGTTGACTCTAGAGATGAATCTGAAAATATGGAAGAAAAACATAGCGTCAATTTTCTTAGGATTGCAGAATTCTGGCTAAGCAAACAGGTTTCCAGTGATGGCAGCAGAAAAACAAAGGTGGGAACTATTTCAAAAGCATACAGCCAGCTTGAAAAGGAAAATTTGATTAGGGTCCTGGAAGACGGAAATCAAATAAGAAGAGAAAAAAAGTTGGATGACATTTTTATATATTATTACCTTGATGAAAATAGGATTAAAGAAATTCAAAGCATATTTGAAAAGAAGGTATATGATTATGCCTAAAATAAACAGAATGAGAATTATTAATTTTTATTACAACAATGATGTGCGACATATAGGAGATGAAACTTTTTCATTTTATGGCGGAGAAAATGCGCTTTTGAATCTTGCAAACGGCGGAGGGAAAAGTGTATTAGTACAACTCATGCTGCAGCCCATAATTCCTGATTTAAAGCTTCAAAACAGAAGCATGTTATCATACTTCAAAAGGAGTAGTTATCCTGCCTTTATTATGATTGAATGGCTTTTAGATAATGAAAAGAGAAAAGACTATTTAATGACAGGAATATCTATCGCCCCAAAATCTTCGTCAGATGAAAATGCCGGCAACCGAATTAATTATTTTACATTTACAAGCCATTATGATGCAGCTTGTGAATTTGACATCGAAATGGTTCCATTTGTAAGAACTGAGGGAGAGAACCAATTGATACTTTCTTTTGAAAAAGCAAGGGAAGCGGTAAAAAAGGTTACGAGCAAACATAGAGAAATGCAATATTTCAGCCGTGACGACTTGGCAGCTTATAGACAGCATTTGTCTAGCTTTGGGATTTCACAAGATGAATGGAAGAATATTATTGCAAAAATGAATAATGATGAAGGTGGCATAGAAGAACTTTTTGAAAAGTGCAAGACATCAGATAGTGTCTTGAATGAGTGGATAATTAAAACTGTAGAAAAGGTTGTTCAATCAACAGGAAATGAGGAAGTACAAATTCACGATCTTTTTGAGGGCTTGGTTGCAGATACAGTTAGAAACAAAGAATATATCAATGAGCAAAAAATTATTAAGGATTATTTTGATGAACATATTAAATTAGAAGAGTCATTAGGAAAGGTATGCGAAACTTTAGATAACCATGACAAGTCTAAGCAAGAACTAAATCTTATGCACAGTTCATTAAGTACTGAAATGTATAGACTTGATACTGAACTTAATAATATTATATTTGAAAAAAATGAACTAGCAGAACAAATGAATCACATATTAAAAGAAGAACTTTCTCAGAAATACCATTATGCAGAGGAAGGGTATTTAGAAAACAAAGAAATTGAAAAAGAATGTAAAGCTTTGTTTGAAAAATCTAAAGTAGAACTTCAGCTAAAAACAAAGGGAAAAAATATACAGGAAGCAGCAAGAATATATAACAGGTGCAACGAACTTAAGGGTTCAATTAAAGGACTTTCAACACAGATAGAAAATTTAAAAAGTGATGCCCCTTCTGCAGAAAGACTTAAATCATTAAAATTTTCTTTAAAAACTGTATATAATAACAGAAAAAATGAAAATGAAAATCAATCAGAAGACCTAAAAGGTTTTATTCTATTCAACAATGATAGAGTTGCAAAACTAACAGAAAAGTTAAAAAAAGACAGGGAAGTATTAAATAAATATTCAAAAAATGAGGGTGGGTTAAGAAACAGTATTGACTCTTTCAAGGAATATGAAAAAGGTGTATTTGTAGAGCTTGAAACTGAATTTTCAAGAAATTTGCTGGAGGAAACGGACGAAAAGGAATTTAATGCGTTAAGTAACAAATTGATAAGCAATGAAACAAAAGTTTTATCTGATTTTAATTCATGTCAAAAACGAATTGACGAAATCGAAAAAAGAATTATTGAAATACAGATAGAAAAAGAAGAAGTTGCAGCATTATCCACAAAACTTCTAATTGAGTTTGATAATTTAAATGAAAAACATAAGAAGTTCAATGATGAAAAAGATAAATGCAGTGAAATTTTATCAAAGTACGGAATACAAGATAATTTAATATTTGAAAATCAGGAATTAATTAAAATATTTGATGAGAAAATAGAGACTCTTGAAAAAGAAGTGCTATTTGCAAACAACCAAGAACAGCAGCTATCAGAAATGGTGGAGGGTATTGAAAAGAATAAAGTATATCATCCAAAAAGCTTGCTAAAATACTTGGATGACAATGATATTTTTTATAATACCGGTGAAAATTATTTAAACAATCTTCCTGAGGAAAACAGGACAAAATTATTGGAAAGGGATCCTATGATTCCTTTTAGCATAATTGTTGATAAAAAGGATTATAAGTTGCTGGAAAGAGCATATATGCAAAATGCTTTTTTAAGGCAGATAATACCTGTCACAACATACGACAAGCTTGATTTATCAATGAGTTCTATTGATAATATAGTTGAATTTAATGATAAATACTCTTTGATAAGTTCATATGAGCCTAAGATTTTCATGGATAATGAAAGAGAAAAATACTTGTTAGATTTAAAAGATGAAATTTTAGTTGTAATAGACAGGAAAGATCATTTTGAAGATGAGATTGAATCCTTAAGATATGGCAAAGAAACAATCAAAAGATTTACCTATGATAAGAATTACGAAGAAACTATTTTAAATGATATATCTAGTTGCAATAAAAATATTGAAAACACAAATGAACGTAGAAGCAAGTTAAATGAAGAATCAATAAAATTAAATAGCGAGCAACTTGAAAAATCTAAAAGCTTAAAAAATATTGAAGGAATTCTAAATAAAATAAAAAGTCAAAAATATACTTTTACCAACTACATAGAAAAAAACAATAACTATATGCAGCAGTGGAAAGAACATAATGATTTAATCAAGAAAATGAAGATATTAGAGGCGGAAATTAATTCTGATGACGCAGAAAAAAATCGACTGACAGAAGAAAATGGAAGTTTTTCTGGAGAATTGAATTCTATATCATATAAACTTGAAGATATTAAGAAAAAGCTTCTTATATATTCAGATGCAGTTGAAGGCAGTTTAATTGAAGGAACATCGGAAGAATTGGGAAAAGAATATCAAGTATTGGCTGAACAACAAGGACGTTCAATAAAAGACATAGAAGAAAAATTACTGGATGATAAAAAAGTGCTTAATGAAAAACAAATTGAGCTTTCAAGAATTAAACTTGAGCCTCAGGAGTATGAGGATGTATTGTTTGATGATTTAAAGTACACTGCAATTTCAGATGAAATCAAAATACTTTTGGATGAGGTTGATAAGAATCAGGAACAATTAAATAAGGTAACAAGAAATTTTATTAGAACAGAAGAAAGGTTTAAAGTAGCTTTGCAAGCGTTACAAGCTCAAAATATGTTAAGAGCTTTGGGTGAAAATGAAATTAGGGGTAATTTCGAAAACAGACGAAAAAATATAAGATTTGAATTAAACAGGTTAAATAACAATGAAAGTGAATGCAGCAAAAAGAAAAATTCATATATCCGCTTTAAGGATTTAATTAATATGATAATTGATATAGAATTATTGCCAAACATATCATCCTTTTCACTAAATGAGGATGTTGAACAGCAATTTAAAGAATTGAAACTCAACTTTGAAAATACTAAGAAAAATTATGAAAAGGCTAAAAATGAATATGGAAAACTTTTTAACAGCATTAAAAGCAGGTATGATAGCAAACATCAAAGCATAACGAGTATTATTAATTCAATTGATACCTTAAATATTGATGAAAGCACATATGACAGGATTTATTATTATTTTGAGGAATTATCCAAAAAAAGAGAAAGCCTGAGCAAATTCCTTAGTTTTTACGAACAGCAGCTTATGAATATTGAACATACAAAAAAACAGGTAATCGACCAATGTGTTAGCTATGCATCTTTAATATATGAAGATATTAAAACCATAACAGATAAGTCAAGAGTTAAGCTATCGGGTAGGAATAAAACTGTTAAAATGCTCAAAATAGACATGCCGGACAAAACAGATGATAATGTGCGAAAAAGAATGGAGGAACACATCACCTCTTCGGTTAAAATCATTGCTGATATTTATGAGAGTGGTAAGGATGACAACATTAAAAAATACAGGGATAAAATTAAGGGAATAGTTTCAACCAGGGAATTATTGAATCAATTTATAGGAAACAACAAAATTCCAGTGTCAGTTTATAAGGTCGATTTAAATGAAAGCAACAGTGGTTTGAAAAGATGGGAAGATGCTATTTCGGAAAATTCTGGCGGCGAGAAATTTGTAGTATTTTTTACACTGGTTTCTGTGCTTATTTCATATACGAGAGATGCTACTATCAGGAGGATGGGGCAAGATACAATTAATGAATCAAAGGTTATTATAATGGATAATCCTTTTGGAAAGACGTCTTCAGAGCATTTACTAAAGGCTATAATTGATATTGCTGAAACATTTAATATTCAGCTAATCTGTTTATCAGATTTGAGTCAAAGTTCAATTACTAACCGTTTTAATCTAATATTTAGACTGAGCATACGTAAAAGAATGTACAGCGATACAGAAGTTTTAAGAATCCAGGAGCTTACTATAAACAAGCATGACTTAGCAGAAGATGAACGACTTGAACATGCAATGATTTACCAAACATCCCAGCAGGAAAATATGTTTGATTTGTTTGATAGTATATAAGTATGATTGGGAATGTTGCTGAGTTAAAACCCTATGAAGATAAAATGATAATGCAGATAGGTCATTCATAACAGCGAATATAAAGTAATCCTATAATAGTAGAGCTATAACGTATACAAAAATGTTCTAAAAGAGATGTTTAATAGTAGTAAAAATCATGGTATAATATAATCAAAAATATCTAATTAATAATTTATAATATAAATAAATTTTGTTGAAGGAGGTTAATTATTATGATGTATCCGTACATGAAATTGTCAGATGAAACAGAAATTTTACACTCTCATTTAATTGAGGAAAATGGTGAAAAACGTGTTGAAGTGCACTTTGAAAGACCAACAGAAGATGGATTTGACACGGCAAGATGCTCATTACCTTCTTATATATGGATAAAAAGAGATGGTTTTACAGATGAAGAAATTAATAAATTTGCAGTTTTCTTAAGAAATAATGCACATTTATTATTTAAATATGCAGAAAACGGGGGAATTAACATTGCCTAGTCTTTTTCAAATAGGGAGCTACAAAGTATTCTTTTGGTCTAATGAAAATAATGAACCTATACATGTACATGTAGGAAAAGGAAAGCCTTCATCGAATTCAACTAAAATATGATTGACAGCAACCG
>Ga0209639_1000829_pt1 | contig 37567 bp, 28 predicted proteins | sample EPASupsiteHSE605_FD_187268 | JGI IMG/M metagenome (GOLD analysis project Ga0209639, IMG submission 187268) | Bioremediated contaminated groundwater from EPA Superfund site, New Mexico - Sample HSE6-05 (SPAdes) (version 2) | ecosystem: Environmental > Aquatic > Deep subsurface > Groundwater >... | reverse complement strand
TAAAACAGGCTATGGAATCTGATTCAAAAGCTATGAGGGCATTTGCTTGTGGAATAAAAGCAGACCAACAAGCCGTGCAAAATGCAATGGATATTTATTTGAATAACGGGCTATTGGAAGGAACTGTCAATAAAATAAAGGCCATCAAGAGGCAGATGTTTAATAGGGCAAGCTATAGACTACTTAATGTCAAACTCATTGCGTTTAAAACCTAATAGCTTGCACCTAAAGTGACGAAGAACCAAAAATCGGATTTAGTTGTAGGAAGCAATTATTTGAGGGGGTGGTGTGTAATATCTGTAAACGTATCTGTTTGTTGGAAAGAAAATTACTATTTTTGTTTATCAAAATGAATTATGTATGAAAACATCCGCTCTGTTTGACTCGTTGACTTTACTGGCTTGGGGCTTACCTGCCTTTTGCTTATTGTTTCTTTCGTCTTGTTCCGGAAATAAGCTGACCGAAAAGCCTGTTGTTGCTTTTGAAGCGAAGGCTACTACCGGCGAAGGCAGTATCTGGCATCCGGAGCGTAAGTCTCTCTTCTGGGTGGACATAGAAGGTAAAACCTTGTATGAGTATCTCCCGGAATCGTCTACTTGCAAAACCTGGTCGTTCGACCGTATGGTGTCTACTGTGGTTCCGGAAACCGATTCGACTGTGGTTGTTTCTTTGCAGAATGAGATTGTACGGGTAAATCTGGTGACTGGAGAGAATACTCATGTTGCGTCTATTGATGATAAAAACGGAACAGTTCGCTGCAACGACGGGAAATGCGATACGGAAGGTCGTCTTTGGGTTGGAACGATGGGTTTTGGTGCCCCAAAGGGTGCAGGGAAATTATTTACTGTTACCCGCGATGGGGTTGTTTCGGTTATGCTGGATAGTGTAACTATTTCTAATGGCATTGTGTGGACGTCCGATAAAAGATTTATGTACTACAATGATACACCAACTGGTCAGGTTGCCCGCTATAAATATGATGCGGCAACAGGGGCTATTACTTTTGATGGTGTGGCTGTTAAGATGGAGGAAGGAACAGGTTCACCTGATGGAATGACAATAGACAGGAACGGAAATCTTTGGGTGGCCCAGTGGGGAGGATACGGCGTGTATTGCTATAATCCGCAGACAGGCGAATTGCTGAAGAAAATTGAACTTCCTGCTCCAAACGTAGCTTCTTGTGCTTTCGGTGGCGAGAATCTGGATATTCTGTATATTACGACTGCGCGGGCAGGGCTATCGGAAGAGCAACTTGAAAAATATCCGTTGAGCGGAAGCTTGTTTGTTTGTAAACCCGGAGCGGTTGGTGTAGAAGCGTTCCGATTTACCAAGTAACGGTTTGGATAAGTCTTTTTAGCTACTTACTAAACGCTTTGTCGGATTTATTTGTTTACTTTGTAGACAGGTAGCCTGCGCTGCCAATAAAATTGAAGAATATGATAAGAAAAAAGACAGTAAAGAAAGACAATAAAGAAAAAAAGGAGAATAAAGGTTCGGGAAAGCGAATGAAGAAACAGGCAATGGTGCAGGCCGTTATGGAAGCTTTCCAGGCTTCTTCCAAAGAGTCTTTTAATTACAAACAGATAAGTAAGATATTAGGACTTGAAGCTCAGGTCCAGAAGTTAATGGTCGTGGATATTCTTTACGACCTGGCTGCCGACGACTTTATTTCTGAAATAGACCGCGGCAGATATCGTTATAACGGAATTGGTACGCTTGCGGTGGGTACCTTTACGCGCCGAAGTAACGGAAAGAATTCATTTCTTCCGGAAGATGGCGGTACGCCTGTTGCTGTTGCCGAACGTAATTCGGGTCATGCCATGAATGGCGATAAGGTGAAGGTGCAGCTTTTTGCTAAACGCAAGGGTGCTGAACAGGAGGCCGAGGTGATTGAAATAGTGGAGAGTTCGGAAAAAACTTTTGTTGGAAAATTGCAGGTTGCGAAAGGTTTTGCTTTCCTTGTAACGGAAAACAGAACGCTTGCTAATGATATATTTATTCCGAAGGAGCACCTGAAAGACGGAAAAAATGGTGATAAAGCCATTGTTCGTATCATAGAATGGCCCGAAGGAGCAAAGAATCCGCTTGGTGAAGTGGTTGATATTTTGGGTGTAGCCGGACAGAATGATGCGGAAATGCATGCAATTCTGGCTGAGTTCGGATTACCTTATAAGTATCCGGAGAGTGTGGAAAAGGCTGCTGAAGAGATTTCCGGTGATATCACCGACAAGGATTTGGCTGAAAGGGAAGATTTCCGCGAGGTGCTTACTTTTACGGTGGATCCGAAAGATGCCAAAGATTTTGACGATGCGCTTTCATATCGTACGCTTCCCAACGGAATGGTTGAGGTAGGTGTGCATATTGCGGATGTAACTCATTTCGTAAAACCGGATGGTATAATTGATAAAGAGGCTCAAAGCCGGGCAACCAGTGTGTATCTGGTAGATAGAACCATTCCGATGCTTCCCGAAAGGTTGAGTAACGGTTTATGCTCCCTTCGTCCGAATGAAGAGAAATTCTGTTTCTCCGTTGTTTTTGAGATGGCACATGATGGGACTGTAAAGAATTCGCGTATCTGCCGTACACTCATAAAGAGCGACCGACGCTTTACCTATGAGGAAGCGCAGGATATTATAGAAAAAGGGGAAGGCGATTGCAAAGAGGCTATCCTTGCCATGGATGCTCTTGCCAAAAAGCTTCGCGCCAAGAGATTTAAAGACGGTGCCATAGCGTTCGAACGTTACGAGGTGAAATTCGAAATTGATGAATACGGCAAACCTCTTAGTGTTTACTTTAAGGAGTCGAAGGATGCCAACAAAATGATTGAAGAATTTATGTTGCTGGCCAATCGTACGGTTGCCGAGTTTGTTGGCAAGGTGCCTGAATCACATAAAAAGACGTTTGTTTATCGTATCCATGATCTTCCGGATCCGGATAAGATGGAAAATTTTGCAGCCTTTATTCGTCGCTTTGGTTATAAGTTGAAGACAGATGGCAGCAAAGTGGAGGTTTCTAAGGGGATTAACCATTTGCTGGACGAGGTACAGGGGAAACGAGAGGAGAATCTTATCGAAACGGTGGCTATCCGCGCCATGGCAAAGGCAGTATATTCGACAGAGAATGTAGGACATTACGGCCTTGCTTTCGACTATTATACCCACTTTACCAGTCCGATTCGTCGTTATCCGGATATGATGGTACATCGCTTGCTGGAGCGTTATCTTGCCGGTGGTCGTAGCGTGGTGAAAGCCAAGTATGAAGATATGTGCGAGCATTGTTCTGCCATGGAACAGGTTGCGGCCAATGCCGAACGAGCTTCCACAAAATATAAGCAGGTAGAGTTTATGAGCGATAAGCTGGGCATGGTGTTCGACGGTGTTATATCGGGTGTTACCGAATGGGGATTGTATGTCGAGCTAAACGAAAACAAGTGCGAAGGCCTTGTTCCTGTCCGCGACCTTGACGATGATTACTATGAATTCGACGAAAAGAATTACTGTTTGATTGGCCGCAGAAAGAAACGTGTGTATCGTTTGGGCGATCCTATTACTATTAAGGTGGCGCAAGCCAATCTTGAAAGGAAACAACTGGATTTTGCTATGGTTGACTAATCTGCTGAGGTTATTATAGATAAATAAAGAGGGTACCAAATATAATTTTGGTACCCTCTTTTATATTTCATTGTCCTTTATTTTCGAGGAGCAAGAAATTTGTTGTAGGCAATTAATCCGAGGATGGTTACCAGTCCGATTCCTGAGAAGATGAGCCAGAGTGTGTCGGGCTGATTTAGCTTGTCAACATAATGGACATAGAGTTTGGCTCCCAGAATTCCTCCGATACCGCTTCCTATCACTCCGTACAAAAAGGAGTAACCCAGATACAATGCTTTTTTATCTTCGGGAGCTATCAGTCCAACGTACGAGATAAACTTTGGATGAGCTACCATTTCGCCTATACTGAATATGAAGATCCCGGTTATAAATACCCATACGCTGGTTGAAATAGCCAGACAAGCCATCCCCGCTGTTGCAATTAACAAGCCTGTAATCATGGTAGGAAGTGCAGGCGTGTGCTTAACTATATTGGAAACAATCAATTGCAGCGAGATGATGGCAAAGGCGTTGATAACGGTTACATGTTCTGCCTCGAACTTCCAGTCGGGATGCTCGGTGAACAAACCCAGAAACTGATTGACAACCTGATTCACGGGGGTGACATCCACGTGCTCGGTAAGGTACCAGAGTACGGTGTCGAACATTTGGAAGTACAGAATCCAAAAACCGCTGTATATAACAATCATGGACATAAAACGCACATCCTTCAATACCAGGACCACATTACGTAGCAGGTCGGTTACTTTTCCTACAACAGCCGGACGGGCTGGTTCTTTATAGACAGCCAGGTTTAAGAAAAGCAGCCAACCGGTTCCAACGGCTGCCATGATGAAGATGTAACTCCACGAGATGGATTTCAGGTACGGAACCAGCAGTAACGGGAATATAAAGGCTCCCATATTTATTGACCAGTAGAAGATTCCGAATCCGAGAGTCGAATTGCTCTCGTTGGTTTCGCGGGCAATAGTTCCCGAAATAATGGGTTTAAAACATCCTGCACCAAGCACCATCAGCAAAAGACTTGCAAATACAAGGGCATAGCTTGTACTCAGGCTGGTCAGGAAGTATCCCGTCGACATGACGATAAAGGAAAAAGTAAGCACTTTCTTATAACCGTACCGATCGGCGATTGCCCCCGATAAGATTGGAAGAATGTATAGCAATGGCGTTATGGTACTTTTTATTACCCCTACACTCTCTTTAGAGAAACCTAGTCCGCCCTGGTCTGTTGCCAAAACAAGATAGACCGATAGTACGGACATTACTCCGTAGTAAGAACCCCGTTCGAAGAGTTCCATTAGAACGACAGTCCAGAAGTTCCGGGTGAAAGACCGGATACCTCCCGACTTAGTAGCTTGTTGCATATTGTTTAATTTGAAAATTAGAAATTACCAGTACAGCAATCCAAGTACTCCACAGGTAATAAGGCCTAACCCGAGCAACGCATAAAAGACACGTGCACCTTGCCGGCCGAATAATTTAATAAAGGTGGCAGCTCCGCTGGTTTGAAAGAACCAGTCAGTATTGAATATGGCCGCTACAAGTGAAAACAAGCCCAAGGCCATAAAAATAAACAAAATGAAATATTCCGAGGGATTCATAAGTTTACTTTATTTCAACGGTACGTGAACCATCTTCGTTTTCACTGATTGTTACGTCAACTACATCACCAGGAAGAAGTTCTTCAATCTTTTCGGGCCATTCGATAAAACAAAGCGCTCCGGAATAGAAGTAATCTTCTGTGCCGATTTCTTCGGCTTCACTCAGCTTATTAATCCTGTATAAATCGAAGTGGTAAATGAGTTCGCCGGTTGTTTCGGAACGATATTCATTGATAATGGCAAAAGTAGGACTGTTAATAACGTCTTCTACGCCTAATTCTTCGCAAATTGCCTTGATGAAGGTTGTTTTGCCTGCACCCATCGGACCATGAAACGCAAATACTGTACGGTCGTCCATCGCGGCAATAAACGTTTTGGCCGCCTCGCGGATAGAATCTAAATTGCTAATCTGAATTGTAGTCATGCTTGGTAATACGATTATTTTTTAGGATCCAGCACAACAAATGGAATAATCATTTCTTCGAGAGAAATTCCTCCGTGCTGGAACGTGTTTTTATAATATGAAACGTAATAATTATAGTTATTGGGATAAGCCATAAAACTATCGTTTAATGCAAAAATGTATTTGCTGCTGATGTTGGGAGAGGGGAGGCCCGCTTTTCCCGGATCATTTATTTCAAACACTTCTTTGGGATTATAGTTCAATGTCTTGCCCACTTTGTAACGTAAATTTGTACTTGTATGCTTGTCGCCTATTATTTTTATAGGTTCGTTTACCCGAATTGTTCCATGGTCGGTTGTAAGAACCACCTTATACCCTTTTTCGGCTATTCGCTTAAAAAGCTCCAGGGTGGATGAATGCTGAAACCAGGAACGGGTAAGACTTCGATAGGCGGCTTCTGTCTGTGCAAGTTCGCGTATTGTTTTACTTTCTGTACGGGCATGCGAAAGCATATCAACGAAATTCAGCACCACAACATTGAGCTGGTTATGCATTAACTGAGGGATGGAGGTAATGAGTTTCTCTCCATGTTCCGAATCGTACACTTTATTATACGAAAAAGAATATTTCTTCCGGAAACGCTCTATTTGTGTTTGGATAAGCGGTGCCTCGTTCAGGTTTTTACCTTCTTCACTATCTTCGTCTACCCATAGTTCGGGAAATAATTTGGCTATTTGCTGAGGCATCAGTCCGGAGAAGATAGCATTACGGGCATATTGGGTAGCCGTTGGAAGAATACTGTAATACAAAGACTCGTCGTATGTGAAATACTCCGACAATAGCTCTTTAACCACTTTCCATTGATCCAGCCGGAAGTTGTCTATAAGGATAAAAAATACCTTTTCATCGTTATCCAGCATTGGAAATACTTTCTTCTTAAATAAATCGGGACTCATCAAGGGGCGGTTCTCTGAATCTTCCATCCAGGTCATATAGTTCCTTTTGATGAACTTCCCGAAAGCCTGATTAGCCTCCTGCTTTTGCATGCGCAACATATCTGTCATCGGTCCCTGACCGCTTTCGAGTTCCAGTTCCCAATAAACCAGCTTCTTGTACACCTCCATCCAGTCGGCCGCCGTTAATGAGTCATTAATCTGCATGCCAATCCGATTAAACTCCTGCTGATACCCCACCGAGGTGGTTTCGGAGATTATAACCTGTTTGTGTACATTCTTTTTAATGGAAAGCAGCAGCTGGTTTGGATTTACCGGCTTAATCAGGTAGTCGGCAATTTTATTACCGATGGCCTGGTTCATAATGCTTTCTTCTTCGCTTTTGGTAACCATTACAACCGGGACAGACGGAGCTATCTCTTTTATAAATACAAGTGTTTCGAGGCCGGTTAATCCCGGCATATTCTCATCAAGAAAGATGATGTCGAACGACTGCTCGCGGCAGCAATCAATGGCATCCTGTCCGCTGATTACAGGTACGATTTCGTATCCTTTGTCCTGCAGGAACAAGATATGAGGTTTTAATAAATCAATCTCATCATCAGCCCATAAGATTCTGTCCTTTTTTGTTGCCATATATATCCCTTGGTTTCTGCTACAAATGTAAGTAAATAGTTGAGATTAATTCTTTTTCATTGTAAAACCTTTTATCCCCAATGATTGATATGATTGCAGCAGCGCTTCGTCGTTGTCGGATATCATCAGCAACTTGTCGTTCTCCCTCAATTCGGTATTGCCTTTGGGTATAAAGAATTTCCCGTTTCGTTTAACCATAACAGCCAGGGTATGATCCGGCAGTTGCAGTTGCATAAGCTTGTTTCCGTGGGTCAATACTTCCGGAGTAATGTCTATTTCGCTCATGGCCGACTTTATTTCTTCCGGAAGCTCGATGCCAAACTCGTCTTTGCGGTCGGGTTCGTCAGTAAGATGAAGCCATTTGGCTACATGAGTCACGCTTGTACCCTGAATTAGCAGCGAAAGAATGGTGATAAAGAATACGACGTTGAAAATTAGTCCGGCATTCTCGATACCCGCAATAAGAGGGTAAGTGGCAAATATAATGGGTACAGCTCCGCGCAATCCAACCCACGAGATATACAGTTTTCCCTTTGTTGAGAAATTACGGAAGGGAAGCAAACAAAGGAATACCGAAATGGGGCGGGCAAAGATTATCATGAATATACCTACCGTGAGTCCGATTCCTGCAACAGGAAGCAGTTCGTGGGGGTTGACAAGCAAGCCCAGCATGATGAACATGGCGATTTGCCAAAGCCATGTAAATCCGTCGAAGAAAGTGACAATACTCTTTTTGTGTACTATTTTGGCATTTCCTACTACAAATCCGGCAATATAAACGGCAAGGTAACCATTCCCTTTGCTGAGGGTGGTGGCGGCAAAGATAAAAAATATAACTGCAAGCAACAGGATCGGGTACAGCGACTGATTCTCTACATTTACTTTGTTAATTATCCATACGGCTGCTTTTCCTAAAAGGTAGCCAAAAATCAGACCCAGCCCCAGTTGAACGATGAGAGAAATAATGCCTTCCTGAAAATCCATTCCTCCGCTTTGAATATAAGCGATTAAAATGATGGTAAGCATATAGGCCATGGGGTCGTTACTTCCGCTTTCGAGTTCGAGGGTTGGCCGCAGACGTTGCTTCAGATAAACTCCCTTGCTGCGGAGAATGGAAAAAACGGATGCCGAATCGGTGGACGACATTACTGCCGCCATAAGTAGAGACTCCGGAAGGGTGAGGGTTTCATATCCGGTAACCATTTCTGTGAGCCAGAAAATGAAAACACCTGTAATAATGGTTGTGGCAAGTACTCCGACGGTTGCCAGTATAACCCCCTGGTAAGCAATAGGCCTGATCTCCGATAATTTGGTGTCCATCCCCCCCGAGAACAGAATTATACTTAAGGCGATCATCCCGATAAATTGTGCGATATGCGGATTGCTGAACTGAAGTCCAAGGCCATCGCTCCCGAATAGCATTCCTATTCCAAGGAATAGGAGCAAAGCGGGTAGTCCCACGCGAAATCCGGCTTTACCTGCCAAGATACTAATGAAAAGGATGATTGCACTAATTAATAAAACTTCTTCTCCGTTATGAAACATAGACTATTATTTTTTATTTAGTTATACTATAAATGATTCCAATAGGTTAGTTCGTTTTGATTGGCTTGTCCTCGAACGGTTTGTATATGTCTTAGTAAAGCGTCATTTACAAATATAGGAAATAATCAGTTTTTTTCTGCATCTATTCTTTCGGTTACCCCTGTTTTGGTGCTAATTTTAACATAAAAAAGGACCTAAATAATATTCTTTATCAGAATCGACTCCCTTTTTTTCTAATGTTGATAAAACCGTTTGGACAACTTTCCTTAATGTTCTGAATTAATTGTACTTTTACGATCTACAATAAATAAATGCACCTATGAGTTTTAAGGAACTATATTGGAAATATTCCCTCATAATTATTATTCTGGCACTTGGAATTGTATTATTTATGGAGTTTATGCCATTTCTAGGTGGTATACTTGGTGCCTTTACAATCTATATGTTGTTAAGAAAACAAATGCTGTTTCTTCTTGAAAAGAAAAAGATGAGGAAAAATATGGTTGCGCTGCTTTTGTTGGGCGAGGCCATACTTTGTTTCTTAATACCCTTGTTTCTGATTGTATGGTTGTTGGTGGATAAGCTGCAAAGCCTGAATCTGGACCCAGGTGTTTTGGTAAGTTCGGCCGAACATATTGCGGAGGTTATCCGGATTAAAACCGGCTATAATCTGCTGGAAAAAGAGAATATCGATACGGCTCTTTCCTTTTTGCCCAAAATAGGTCAGGCACTGGTTGGCAGTTTGAGTGGTTTTGCTGTTAATGTTGCGGCTTTGCTTGTCATTCTTTATTTTTTGCTGACTGGAGGAAAGGGGATGGAGAACTATATGTACGATATTTTGCCTTTCGACGACAAAGAAAAAAGAAATGTATTGAACGAAATAAGTGTAATTGTTAGGTCTAATGCAATCGGGATACCTTTACTTGGCATTATTCAGGGAGCTATTGCTTTGGTAGCTTATCTGATATTCAATGTGCCCAGTCCGATATTCTTTTGTCTGCTTACCTGTTTTGCTACCATTATCCCCATTGTGGGGACGGCTTTGGTTTGGTTTCCGCTGGTTGTTTACCTGGCGTTGACTGGTAGTTGGGCCAACGCAATTGGTTTGATGGCTTTCTCTCTTATTATTATCACCAACGTAGACAATCTTATCCGTTTTGTTTTACAGAAAAAACTGGCCGATACCCATCCTTTGATTACGATCTTTGGTGTTATAATAGGACTTTCCCTGTTTGGCTTCATGGGAGTGATATTTGGCCCGCTTTTATTGTCCGTCTTTATCCTTTGCGTCGATCTGTTCAAAAAAGAGTACCTCGGCAATGAAACCTCTCCTGTTGAAGTATCAGTAGACGAAGAAGAACTCCCTGAGACTAATGGGGAGAACAAAGAGAACAAAGAGAATCAATTAAGCGATGGAAAGTCATGATGAATATTCAATGTAGATAGTATATTAGGGTGATCCAATTGGCTTCCCGGAAAAGCAGCGTGGGGGAAATGGCTATAAAACAAAAAATCCCTGCAAGTAAACTTGCAAGGATTTTGTAATCTGTGCGGCTGAAGGGACTCGAACCCCCACGACTCTCGTCACCAGATCCTAAGTCTGGCGCGGCTACCAATTACGCCACAGCCGCTCTTGATTGCGGTGCAAAGGTAATGCTTTTTTGTAAAGTTGCAAATGTTTGCTACTTTTTTTATGCATTTTCTTTTTCAAATTTTAATATTCATCTTTTCTATTAACGCCAAAGCCTCATCAATCATGGTGTCTTTACCACGAAGCATGTCTTCCGAGGTCATATCTACTTTAATATCCGGATCAATTCCGAACTCTGTATGTTCGTTGGACGCATTTAGCATCGGACTCGCAGAAAAACGAACACTCCATCCGTTTGGAAGCTCGGAACTAAAAGGAAAACCGCTTCCTCCCCCTGTTCGATCGCCCATTATCGTTGCATGCGGCATCATTCCCATCTTGTTTATAAAATCGTTGGTTGCACTAAAGCAATGGCGATTGGTGAGAACAATAACCGGACGTAACCAGCGAACCCGGTCTGATGGGGCGAGAGTGAGTTCGTAAGGTGCAGAGAAATCATTATGTCCTGTTCCTGTTTTATGCAATATGTATCCTGTAGTAATCTTCTCTTCCAGAAAGCGGGAAGCAATACGATCGGAATAGGTGAGTGAACCTCCGCCATTATCGCGTACATCAAAGATTATAGCCTTACATTCTTTAAAATACAGGAGCATATAATCCAGATTTGTTTCTCCAACGGCGTCAGAGAAACTGCTATAATAGACATATCCTACGTCGTTGTTTAGTTTCTTATATTTTAATCCTCCTGCAATCTGATAATCTGTTCCCAGATACAGATCCTGAATGTCTACCGAAAAATTGGCAGGATAATCTTCATACCATTTCCAGTATCTTGAAATATCAAAGGCAGAAATAAGATTGGTATGTCCGTCCTTCAGCTCATTGAGCATATTCCCCAGTACATCAAACAACTTATCCTGTTTCATCGTATCGGTAATTTGTACGCTGTAGCGATCGTGGATCTCGTTCCAATCCACATCTTTGTATTCAAAGAAGCAGTAGTGTTCATCCATGATTTTCCAAAGCGCTTCGAAATTTTCCCGCGGAGACGACGTATACTCGTCTGCTTTCTCGCAAGAGAAAGTAAGGAATGCAACAATCAGACAAAGACAATATGTTATATTTCTTTTCATCAGATTAATAGTATGCACTGTTATAACGCTTGGTTTGCTTTAAACGTTTGCCTCCAAAAGCAATAAACTCTTTGACAAATCCTATAAGGAACGAATTTGAAACGACATGACTCTGAATTCCGTTCACATCCGTTTTGGTAAAGGTATTCAGGTAACCAGCCCGGATGGTAAAGTTCCCGACAGGGAAGTCGGCTGTCAGAAAATTTCTCATGGCAAATTTGTTGTGCAGTGAGCTGAAAAGGACAACACCTTCGCTGTTTCCCAGATTGAATATTTCGTAATACGATTGTCCGTAGTGAGGAGAGAACATAACACCGGCTACAGGGATTTCAATCTGATATCGAAGAGCAAACGGATAGTTATTTACCTGAAATTTGTAGATAGCCATAGCAGATAGGTTAAGATCTGTTTCAACCTTGGCCGAGGCTGGATTATTTCCGTTACGTGTATTGTAAATAAAACCTCCAAGAGCGCGGACTGAAGCACCGGCAAGAAGCTTAAGCGCCGGTTGAGGCTGAAAATGGTAATGGTACCCTAAGCTGTAATCTACAAATCCGGCAAATGAAGAGGCTGTTTCTGCCGGATTACGCGTAAACGCAAAATCTACATTAATAAATTGCTGTCTGGATATGCGGTAATCCGACAGCCTTGTCATCTTCATCCGCTCATTGAGAATTCTCATTCCCCATCCCGAATACTTAAGAGGAGAAAGATAAGTGTCCTTTATGTTGTATCCACCCACCCCAAACAGGGTTGCTTCATTTACTGACCAAGGTTTATCTTCGTTATTTTCCTGTGCTCTCAAAGCAGGCACAAGACAAAGAAACGCAAGCAGGAGCAAGGTTATACGCTTCATAGGCTTTATTCATCAAATAGTTTCATCTGTCCGGTTATTTCATCAATAATATCTGAATCACTTATATCGTCGTTATCTTCAATTTCTTCAACAGTATCGGGTTGTTCTTCTTTGCTTTGAGCAAACCGGACAGGTTCAAGTTCGTTGATCGTTTCTATTTCGAAAGTGGAAATCCGCTTCCCTTTAGCCTTGAATCCCTTTACTGAAATAAACTCATCGGCATCCAGAACCAGCGATTCTCTGAAGCTGTCGTGTCCCCCAAAGATAACCTCTATCCGTGGATATCCCTCGTCTGTAAGCAGCAATAAACGGCTGCCTGAGTTTTCTCCCAAAAAGTTCTGTTTACGTAACCCGGCTTCAAGCTGGAACCGTTTCAGGTAAGGATTTTTTTGATCGGCATCATACAGCGCAGCAGTCCATACTTTAGAGGAATCAAACTTCTCGATGGTAAGTATATTATCTTCGTAGTGGTTACTCAGATCAAAATTAGTCGTGTAGAAGTCTCCGTTCTGACAAATCACCAGTATCTGATCCTCGCTTTGGAATTCACCCAGTAATTCACCTCTTCCGTCGTAGTTAAGACGCAGAACATCGCGGTCAAACCACACCATGCGTCCACCCAACGTAGAACTTCCTTTCTGCTTCAGACTAATTTTATGGACCTCGGCTTTAGTAAGCAGATTACCCATAGAAGCACGTCCCTTGATAACGATAGAACTGAAGTCTTTCTCAAAAACAAGCAGCTTCTGCCGGGGCTTCGGTTTAAGGATTACCTTGACTGTTTCGGCCTCTCCATTTGGATTTGCACTGAAATACACAATTCGTGAACCCGGGGTTCCCTTCGTAAGGTCGTAATCCTTGTCGCGGGTAATCCCCGTAACAGCAAATCGTTTAATATAGTGAGGTGCGATTTTCCCATCACGGTATATCACATTGTAGATTGTACGGTTATCGTTACGCTTGAAAACGTTCAGGTAGAGTACATTCTTTCCCACAAACATTTTGTCGCAAACCTTCACTACTTTATAACTACCGTCGCGATAGAATATAATAATATCGTCAATATCAGAGCAATTACATACGAATTCATCTTTTTTAAGGCTCATTCCAATGAATCCTTCTTCCCGGTTGATATATAATTTCTCGTTGGCTTCCACTACTTTGCTAGCTTCGATGGTATCGAAGTTTCTTATTTCGGTAAGACGTGGATAGCTCTTTCCGTACTTTTCTTTCAACATGTTAAACCAGTCTACTGTGTACTGAACGATAGTAGCCAGGTGATGATTTATCTTTTCTATGTTTTCCTTCGTTTGGGCAATGAAAGCCTCACTCTTGTCGGAGTTGAATTTAAGGATACGTCCCATCTTGATTTCCATCAGACGGAGAATATCATCGCGGGTTACATCCCTGATAAAAGATGGTTTGAACGGAGTAAGCCGTAAATCGATATGAGCTACCGCTTCATCCATATCGCGTGCATTTTCAAACTCCTTGTCTTTGTATATGCGTTGTTCGATAAATATCTTTTCCAGTGAAGCGAAAAACAAAGCCTCTTCCAGTTCTGCTTTCTCTATCTCCAGCTCCATTCGCAGCAGGTTCATTGTGTCGTTAGCCGAATGGCGCAATACTTCACTAATACCAAGGAAATGAGGTTTGTTATCCCGGATAACACAACAGTTTGGCGAGATGCTGATTTCGCAATCTGTAAAGGCATACAAGGCATCTATAGTCTTGTCCGATGAAACCCCCGGTGCCAGATGAATCAGAATTTCAACATTACGGGCTGTATTGTCATCTACCTTCTTAATTTTAATCTTTCCTTTGTCGTTTGCCTTAAGAATGGATTCGATGATAGTAGAGGTTGTTCTTCCATAAGGGACTTCCGAAATAACAAGTGTTTTGTTATCCATTTTAGAAATCTTGGCTCTTACTTTAACAGACCCGCCTCGTTCTCCATCGTTGTATTTAGACACGTCTATATATCCGCCAGTTTGAAAATCAGGATAGAGGATAAAAGGACGATCCTGAAGATAGGCTATACAGGCATCAAGTAGTTCATTAAAGTTGTGCGGAAGAATTTTTGAGGCCAGACCTACAGCAATACCTTCAACTCCCTGAGCCAGAAGCAACGGGAATTTAACGGGAAGGGTGATAGGTTCTTTATTTCTGCCATCATAGGATTGCTGCCACGCAGTGGTTTTTGGATTGAAAACTACCTCGAGTGCAAATTTAGATAAGCGGGCTTCTATGTAACGGGGTGCAGCAGCGCCGTCGCCGGTAAGGATATTTCCCCAGTTTCCCTGACAGTCTACAAGTAAATCTTTTTGTCCCAGCTGAACAAGAGCATCTCCGATGGATGCATCTCCGTGAGGGTGAAACTGCATGGTATGCCCTACAATATTAGCCACCTTGTTGTATCGGCCGTCGTCCAACCGCTTCATGGAGTGAAGAATACGCCTTTGCACAGGCTTTAATCCGTCATTTATATGAGGAACGGCCCGTTCCAATATTACGTACGAAGCATAATCCAGGAACCAGTCCTGATACATGCCTGAAAGATGATAAGAAACTCTCCCTTCGGATTTTCCTGGTATTTTATATTCAGTATGCGAAGAGACTACCGATTCAATTGTTTCTGGTGTCTCATCGTTATTTTCCTTAATTTCTTCGTTTTCGTTCAGCTCTGTAATATCTTCCGGTCTCATATATAATGCTAAATTTAGCGCATGCTTTGGCAAATATACGAACATAATCGAAAAAAATCACTTACTTTGCATGCTTTAAAGTTAGAATAATTTTTATACTGCGTAATATGGCACAAGAAGATGTATTTAAGAAGTTAGTTTCGCACTGTAAAGAATACGGATTCGTATTCCCGTCCTCAGAAATCTACGATGGCTTAGGGGCAGTGTATGATTATGGACAGATGGGCGTTGAGCTTAAAAACAATCTGAAAAAATATTGGTGGGATAGTATGACCTTACTGAACGACAACGTAGTAGGGATTGATTCAGCTATCTTTATGCATCCTACAATCTGGAAAGCATCAGGCCATGTGGATGCGTTTAATGATCCTTTGATCGATAATAAAGATTCAAAGAAACGTTACCGCGCAGATGTATTGATAGAAGATTATCTGGCTAAAATAGATGAAAAAATTGATAAGGAAGTAGCCAAAGCCGCAAAGCGTTTTGGTGAAACATTCGACGAAGTACAATTTCGTGCAACCAATCCAAGAGTGCTTGAACACCAGGCGAAACGTGATGAGGTGCATGCCCGTTTTGCCAAAGACCTGAACGATGCCAATTTCGAAGACCTTCGTGATCTTATTATCGACTGCGAAATTGTATGTCCGGTATCGGGAACAAGAAACTGGACAGATGTTCGTCAGTTTAACCTGATGTTCTCTACAGAAATGGGATCTACCGCTGATGGAGCAATGAAGGTTTATTTGCGTCCCGAAACAGCACAGGGAATTTTTGTAAACTTCCTGAATGTACAGAAAACAGGTCGTATGAAGATCCCGTTTGGTATTGCCCAGATCGGTAAAGCCTTCCGAAATGAAATTGTGGCCCGTCAGTTTATTTTCCGTATGCGTGAATTTGAACAGATGGAAATGCAATTTTTTGTTCGTCCGGGTGAAGAACTTGACTGGTTCGCCAAATGGAAACAGATTCGTCTGAAATGGCACAAAGCATTAGGTTTAGGTGATCATAAATATCGTTTTCACGACCACGACAAGTTGGCTCACTACGCCAATGCGGCAACTGATATTGAGTTTGAAATGCCTTTCGGGTTCAAAGAAGTGGAAGGTATTCACAGCCGTACCGACTTTGACTTAAGTCAGCATGAGAAATTCTCTGGCAAGAAGATGCAGTATTTTGATCCGGAACTAAATAAGAGCTACACACCGTATGTTATTGAAACATCGATTGGCGTTGACCGCTTATTCCTGAGTGTATTGTCTGCTTCTTATTGCGAAGAAACACTTGAAAATGGTGAAACACGTGTGGTATTGAAGCTCCCTGTACAGGTTGCTCCGGTTAAACTTGCAATCATGCCTTTGGTTAAGAAAGATGGTCTTCCCGAAAAAGCGGAAGAGATCATGAACAGCCTTAAGTTTGATTTCCGTTGTCAGTACGACGAGAAGGATTCAATTGGGAAGCGTTACCGCCGTCAGGATGCCATCGGTACTCCTTTCTGTATTACTATAGATCACGATACGCTTAATGATAATTGTGTAACAATTCGTTTCCGCGATACCATGTTGCAGGAACGTGTTTCGATCGACAAATTGCATGATATCATTTCTGAAAAGATTAGCATGAAATCACTTTTCAAAAAAATTAACGAATGAAAAAGTATTGGCATATAGTTCTGATGTTGTTCTGTGTTCTTCTCACGGCGCCTTCGTGCAGCAATGACGACGACGATGTAAAAATTGATGAGGTGTGGAAACAGCAGAACGAAGAGGCTTTTAAAGCAAAGGCTACTGATTCTGAATTCAAAAAAATAGAGTCTGAAGGCAAAGAAGCTTCTGTTTACTATAAAGTACTCAAAACAGGAACAGGCAAACAACCGTTGTATACCAGTACGGTGAATGTTTACTACAAAGGAAAACTAATTGACGGAACGGTTTTCGATCAGAAGCTGTTTGAAGACGGATCTCCTTTCAACACATTGGTTGCCGGAAGAACGATTCTGGGCTGGACAGTCGCCTTGCAGCATATGCATGTGGGCGATAAATGGGAAGTTTGGATTCCGCAGGAACTGGGTTACGGAACAACAGGATCGGGAGAGATTCCGGGTTATTCTACGTTGGTTTTTGAAATGGAACTTGTGGAGATTACAGCATTATAGCATTTATTATCAGACATATAGAGAAGCCACTGCAGAATATAATTGCGGTGGCTTCTGTTTTTATCGGCTGTTTTTATTATTTTTGGCACACACTATTATATTTTACACTTATGAATAAAATACATTTACTTGTACTATTGACGGTGATTGTTCTGTCCGGATGCTCGGAAAAGCATTTTATAACAGACGACTCTTACCGGGCACAGGTTGAAAAAGATTTTCAGGAGAAGCAGAAACAGCTTCCCAACGGAGATCTGTTTGCAGTTTTTAATGACTCAATGACTTTGCAGGAAAAAGAGGCGCTTACCTTTTTGTATGCCTATATGCCTATCGGCGATCTGACGGATTATGATGGAGATTTGTATCTGAGGAGTGTTCGCTCTACGTTCAAAGCTCAAAGTGAAATGCCATGGGGCGATTCCATCCCTGAAGATATTTTCCGTCATTTTGTTTTGCCAATACGGGTAAACAATGAAACACTCGACGAGAGCCGTATGGTCTTTTTTGATGAACTTAAAGAGAGAGTGAAAAACCTTTCATTATATGATGCCGTGCTTGAAGTAAATCACTGGTGTCACGAAAAGGTTGTTTACACTCCCTCGGATTCGCGTACCAGTTCGCCTATGGCTTCGGTTGAAACGGCCTACGGAAGGTGTGGTGAAGAGTCAACTTTTACAGTGGCAGCTTTGCGGGCTGTAGGTATTCCTGCACGTCAGGTATACACACCACGGTGGGCACACACTGACGATAATCATGCATGGGTGGAAGCCTGGGTTAATGGTAAGTGGTATTTTATGGGAGCTTGCGAACCAGAACCTGTTCTTAATTTAGGTTGGTTTAACGGACCGGCTTATCGTGGAATGTTAATGCATACAAAAGCTTTTGGCCGATATAATGGACCAGAAGAGGTGATGACTGTAACGGCTAACTATACAGAAATAAATGTGATTGATAATTATGCTCCAACAGCCAAAGCCTTTGTAACAGTAGTGGATGCTGCCGGGAAGCCTGTTGAAGGTGCAGATGTGGAGTTTAAAATTTACAATTACGCCGAATTTTATTCGGTTGCTTCCAAAAAAACGGATGCAGAAGGAAAAAGTTTTCTTTCTTCTGGAAAAGGCGATCTTTTTGTCTGGGCTTCCAAAGGAAATGCATTCGGGTATGGTAAAATTTCCATGGGGAAAGAGGAAGGTATAACCATTACTCTCGATAAAAAACCGGGCTTTGTAACAACCTTTGCCATGGATATCGTGCCTCCGGTAGACGGTTCCATTCAAACAGCGGTTACTGAAGAACAAAAACAGGTAAATGCGAAGCGTCTGCTTGAAGAAGATAAGATAAGAAATGCCTATGTGAAGACTTTCTATACGGAAGAGAAAGCAGATTCGTTGGCAAAATCTCTGGGCATTGATCCGCTTAAAACAGCCGATTACCTAATTGGAAGTCGTGGAAACTGGAAAGAAATTGAATCATTTCTTTCGGAAGCACCTGCTGAAAAGCGAAGCGTGGCAATGGATCTGTTGGGAGTAATCTCTGCAAAGGATTTACGCGATACGCCAGCCAGTGTTTTATTAGATCATCTGAATAACACAGGGGCAAATGAATCATTATTATTTACCTCCTATATTTTAAACCCACGTATTACCAGCGAGTTCCTTACTCCATATAAAAAAGTATTGTCCGCAGGATTTGATTCGTCCTTTATTAAGAGTGTACGCGAGAACCCGCAAATGTTGGTAAAATGGGTGAAGGATAGTATCCGTATAGCCGACGACCTGAATGCGCAGCGGATTTCTATAATGCCTTTGGGTGTATGGAAATCGCGTGTTGCCGATACGGATTCCCGAGATGTATTTTTTGTTGCTCTTTCCCGCTCTTTGGGTATTCCGGCACAAGTAGAGCCAGTTGCAGGCAAAGTGCAGTATTATCATGCTGATCGATGGATTGATGTTGACTTTAGCGGTGTCTCGCAGGAGAATGCCAAACAAGGGAAGGTGGTGGCTTCGTATAAGGCCATTAAGTCTTTGCCGGATCCTCAGTATTATAGTCACTTTTCAATTGCAAAAATTAATGACGACGGAAAAATGCAAACACTGAACTTCGAAAGGAGTGGAAGTGCGGACATGGGATTGGGTAATTCGTGGAGTGGACTTCTAAAAACCCCTCTTGATATAGATGAAGGTAATTATATGCTGGTAACAGGTACCCGTATGGCCAATGGATCAGTTCTTTCTAATGTTACTTTTTTTCATGTTGAAGCAGGAAAAACTACTCAAATTGAATTGGTAATGCGTGAGAACACCGATGATGTACAGGTTATAGGTAGTATAAATGCCGAAGCTTCTTTTAAAGATGCTGCAACCGGAAAGGATAAGACCATCCTTGCCACTACAGGAAGAGGTTATTTTATTGTTGCTATTTTGGGAGCACGACAGGAGCCAACCAATCACGCTTTGAGGGATTTAACCCAGTTCGCCAAAGAATACGAAACGTGGGGGCGCAGTATGGTTCTGTTGTTCCCAAACGAACAGCAATTAAAGAACTTCGATGCAGGAGAGTTCAAGGGATTACCTAAAACGATCACTTACGGAGTGGATACAAATGGAGGAGTAACATCCATGCTTGTAAAAGCAATGAATCTTCCCTCTTCTGATACGTTGCCTATTTTTGTGATTGCCGATACATTCGGTCGTGTAGTATTTGTTTCACAAGGTTACACGATTGGTTTGGGAGAGCAGATGCTCAAAGTAATTCATAAACTATAAACAGGCATTTTAGCTTGAATGTCATCAGAAAAGGCGATCTCGAAGAGGGATCGCCTTTTCTTTTTGTCGATTGTTTTTGCGTTTTTGTCGACGAATACTTCCTCTACTTATAGTATTGTTGTCCATAGAATTACTATGTCGTAGTTTTGCTTCTGTTAGAAATAAAGAAGAAAAAATATGAAACAATACATGCTTATCCTATTTTCGCTGTTGCTTTTATTCCCTTATGGAATGCAGGCACAGGAGAAGCCTTCGCAATGGACGCTTAAGTCGTGCCTTGATTATGCGTTGGCACACAATATTCAGGTAAAGAAAAGCAAAATCGCATTAGAAGAAAGCAAGGTAGACACCAAGACAGCTAAAGCTCAGCTGTTTCCTTCTCTTTCGGCTTCTGTAACACAGGGATTGGTAAATTACCCTTCCAATGAAGTTGCTACTAACACCAGTTATTCAGGAAACTATAGTTTGAATGCAAACCTGAAACTGTTTGATGGTGGTAAACGTATAACTGCTATAAAGCAACAGCAACTGCAGAATCAGGTTCAGGAACTGGGCATTGAACAAAGTGAAGATGATATTGAAATTGCAATAACGCAAACCTATCTGCAGGTGCTGTATGCTTATGAATCTGTTCGCATTAACGAAAATACAGTAGAGGTCTCCAAGGCACAACGTGACCGTTCTGCCGAATTGCTGACTGCCGGTTCTATTTCGCGGACAGACCTGGCTCAGATGGAGTCGCAGCTGAGTACGGACAAATACCAGTTAATTGTTGCTCAAACAAATCTGGATAACTACAAGTTACAGTTAAAACAGCTGCTTGAGCTGGATATTTCCGAAGAAATGAAACTTCAGCTTCCGGAGCTGAGTTCGAATGATGTGATGGTTCCTCTTCCGGATAAACAAACGGTATATCAGACCTCTCTGAGTGTAATGCCTCAAGTGAAAAGCAGTCAGATGAATATCTCCATTGCCGAACTGGAAACGAAAAAGGCTAAGGCAGGCTATTTGCCAACCTTATCCATGAATGCTGGTATAGGAACCGGACACCTTTCAGGAACTGATTATTCTTTTGGAAGTCAGATGTGGAATAAGTTTAACCAGAGTGTCGGTCTGACCTTGAGTATTCCTATTTTTTCCAACCGGGAAAACAAATCGGCTGTGCAAAAAGCACAATTGGCCTATCAAACAAGTCAGCTTGAACTCCTCAATACCCAAAAAGAGTTATTGAAAACTGTTGAAGGTATTTACCTGGATGCAACTTCTTCGCAAAACCAGTATACATCAGCAATGGAACGGCTTAATTCTGTAGAACTAAGCTATAAACTTACTGAAGAACAGTTTTATCTTGGTATGAAAAATACCCTCGAACTGCTTACTGAAAAGAACAACCTGCTTATAGCTCAACAAGAAGTGCTGCAAAGTAAGTACATGGCCATTATGAGTATTCAGCTTCTGAATTTTTATCAGAAGAAACCGATAGATATTAATTACTAATGAATATCATTTCACTCTCTTTTTGTTAGATGCCTTTGTGAAAAGGTTTTTTAAGGGGCGGCTTCGACGTGCCGCCCCATTAAAGATTTCAAAAGCGTAAGACAGAAGAAAATAAACGGAACAATAAAATAAATAAGCAATATGAATAAAAAAAGAATCATAACAGGTATAGCAACGGTAGCTGTTATTGCCATTGGAGCATACTTCTTTTTATCCGGAGATAAATCCAAAGGAGCGATGGCTCTTGAGATGGGGAAAACATCTCTAAGCTCCATTAATACCATGGTTACGGCTACCGGAACAGTAGAACCTATAACCGAGGTTGAAGTAGGAACCCAGGTTTCTGGTATTATTGATAAGATCTATGTCGATTTCAATAGTCAGGTGAAGAAAGGTCAGCTTCTTGCCGAAATGGATAGGGTGACTTTGCAAAGTGAATTGGCTAGTAAACAGTCAGCCTTGGCTAGCAGCAAAACAGAGTTTGAATATCAGCAAAAAAACTATGCCCGCAGTAAGACCCTACACGAGAAGAACCTGATTAGTGATACGGACTATGAAACGGCGACCTATAACTTTCATAAAGCGAAAAATACCTATGAAGGAAATCAGGCTGACTTGATAAAAGTAAAAAGGAATCTGGGTTATGCAACGATTACTTCTCCTATAGATGGCGTTGTTATTTCCCGTGCTGTGGAAGAGGGGCAGACAGTTGCTGCAGGATTTAGTACACCTACTCTTTTCACCATAGCCAATGACCTTACACAGATGGAGGTGATTGCCAATGTGGACGAGGCAGACATCGGTCAGGTTGAAGAAGGACAACGTGTTTCTTTTACTGTAGATGCATATCCTAATGATGTATTTGAAGGTCTGGTTACCCAAGTTAGACTGGAAGCAACTACTACCTCCAATGTAGTAACTTACGAGGTTGTTATCAATGCGCCGAATCCTGATTTGAAATTGAAACCGGGCCTCACCGCTAATGTTACAATTTATACACTGGAACGTAATAATATTCTGACCATTCCATCGAAGGCACTTCGCTTTGTCCCGGATGCTGCCTTATTGGAACCGATTGGTATATCCGTTGCTTCCGAACAGCCTAAACTAACGGCGGGAAAGAAACTTATCTGGCAGAAAAAGGGACAAGTATTACAACCCAAGCTGGTAACTGTTGGGATTACCAACGGAAGTAATACAGAAATCACAGAAGGATTAAAAGATGGCGAAGAGGTTGTAGTAAGCCTTTCTTCAGCGGCTGTTCAGACGGAAGCTCCATCCGCAGAGAAAAGTCCTTTCATGCCACAGCCTCCCGGATCAAATAAAAAGAAATAAGAGGGCCGGTCGTATGAATAAAGTTATAATAAAATTAGAAAACATAAGAAGAGACTTTCAGGTGGGAGAAGAAACTGTTCACGCATTGCGTGGTGTTTCTTTCTCTATCACCGAAGGTGAGTTTGTAACTATTATGGGTACAAGCGGATCCGGAAAGTCTACGCTGCTGAATATGCTGGGTTGTCTGGATACCCCAACTGCCGGCGAGTATCTTCTGGATGGAGTTCCTGTCCGGAAAATGGGAAAGAATGAACGGGCTTCGCTGAGAAACAGGAAGATTGGTTTTGTCTTTCAAAGCTACAACCTTCTACCGAAGACTACAGCTATTGAAAATGTTGAATTACCGTTGATGTACAATCCATCTTATTCGGCCTCTGCAAGAAGAGCTAAATCTATCAATGCGTTGGAAGCTGTAGGTCTTGGAGACAGATTACATCATAAAAGTAATCAGATGTCAGGAGGACAGATGCAGCGTGTAGCTATTGCCCGCGCTCTGGTGAACGATCCGGTAATTATTCTTGCCGATGAGGCAACCGGGAACCTCGATTCTCGTACCTCGTACGAGATATTGGTTTTGTTTCAGGAATTGAACAAGATGGGAAGAACAATTATTTTTGTTACTCATAATCCGGAAATCGCCCACTACTGCAGCCGGAATATTTTACTGAGGGATGGTCATGTTATAAGTGATTCCATCAATACGAATATTCTTTCGGCCCGCGAAGCTTTGGATAAATTACCCAAAAATGATGATTAAAGAGAACACATTATGAACTATACAAATCTATTAAAGATAGCACTCCGGGCATTGGCCAACAATAAAATGCGTGGCTTTCTGACAATGTTGGGTATCATAATCGGGGTAGCCTCGGTTATTACGATGTTAGCCATTGGTCAGGGGTCCAAGAAGAGCATTCAGAGCCAGATATCGGAGATGGGATCCAATATGATCATGATTCAGCCGGGTGCTGATATGCGGGGAGGTGTTCGGCAGGATGCTTCCGCCATGGAAACCCTTAAGCTGGAAGACTATGAGGCTATCTTGAATGAAACACGCTATATCAGCGCCGTTTCTCCGTCCGTTAACAGCAGCGGCCAGTTAATTTATGGGGCTAAAAACTATCCATCAACGGTATACGGTATAAACGAAGATTATTTGTTTATTCGGAAATATTCGGTAGAAGAGGGAGATATGTTTACAGAACAGGATATTCTTTCTTCAGCAAAGGTTTGTGTTATAGGAAAGACTATTGTGGATAATCTTTTTACGGGTGGCGAAAGCCCTGTAGGGAAAGTAATCCGGTTCAATAAAATCCCTTTTAAGGTGATCGGGGTACTTAAATCCAAGGGATACAACAGTATGGGGATGGACCAGGATAACCTGGTGTTGGCACCCTATACAACGGTTCAGAAAAGAGTGCTGGCAATTACCCATCTGCAAGGAATCACAGCTTCTGCGCTGAAAGAGGAATATACGGAACAGGCAATCGAAGAGGTTGAAGATTTACTGCGCCGGAACCATAAACTACAGCTAACGGATGATGATGATTTTAATATCCGTTCGCAACAGGAGCTAAGTAGTATGCTTACCACAACAACCGACCTTATGACGGTTTTGCTGGCTTGCGTTGCTGGTATCTCTCTTTTAGTTGGAGGGATAGGAATTATGAATATAATGTATGTATCAGTAACTGAACGTACCCGCGAAATCGGACTCCGAATGAGTATTGGAGCCAAAGGAAGGGATATTCTTGCCCAGTTTCTTATTGAGGCAGTACTTATAAGTGTAACCGGGGGATTGATCGGGGTGATTTTTGGTGTTGGATCTTCCTTGATGGTAAACCTGCTATTCCGTTTCCCTATTTCCATTCAGGCATGGTCGGTTGCGTTGTCTTTCCTTGTCTGTACGGTGACAGGTGTATTTTTTGGCTGGTATCCTGCCCGCAAAGCATCCGATCTCGATCCGATTGAAGCGATTCGTTACGAATAATAGTAATACTGAATATCCGGATAAATAGTATCTTTGTGTCAAAGAACAAAATATATATGAATGAATTAGAGAATAAAAGACCTTTTCAGTGGCTGATACACTTTGCCGCCTGGGGAGTATTGTTCGGATTGCCTTTCTTCTTTACAGGAAGAGAGGCACAGTCCGTTACGCTTGAAAGCTACCTGCGCTTTGTAATTATACCCCTCTCATTCATGATGGTTTTTTATATTAACACCCTCTTTCTAATTGAGAAATATCTCTTTACCAAAAAAGCATGGATGTTTGTATTGGCTAATGTGCTCGTTATAGCAGGTGCTATGCTGTTTGTTCATCTTATGATGCAATACCTTCCGGATCCGCATATAGAAAAGCCCAGACCTCATCGGGAATGGCAGGACTCTTTTATGTTTTTCCTTGGGAATGCCATTCTTTACTTGCTGGTAGCCGGATTAAGCGTTGCTATTAAAATGACCAATAGTTGGTACAAGGTACAGGCAGATAAAAAGGAGATAGAGAAAGAACGTGCGGAAGCGGAATTGAAGAATCTGAAAAGTCAGCTAAATCCTCATTTCCTGTTTAACACACTGAATAATATTTATTCACTCATCGCTTTCAGTCCTGACAGGGCTCAGGGTGCAGTGCACGATCTCAGTAAATTGTTGCGTTATGTCCTTTATGAGAATAACCAGCATTTCGTCCCTTTGGAAAAAGAACTTGATTTTATCCGGAATTATGTGGAGTTGATGCGTATCAGGTTGCCGGAACAGGTAAAACTGGAAACAAACATTACATCGGGTGATTCTTCGGGAGCCTTGATTGCTCCGCTTTTATTTATTTCGCTTATTGAAAATGCGTTTAAACACGGAGTTAGTTACAGCAAACCATCGTTTATCCATATTTTTATTTCACCGGATAGCGAAGGCCGAATGGTATGCGATATAACCAATAGTTGTTTTCCTAAGTCTGAACAGGACAAAAGTGGGTCGGGAATTGGATTGGCTAATTTACATAAGCGGTTGGAATTACTTTACCCTGATAAGCATGTATTGCAATGTGGGTGCGAAGGAGAGACTTACCGGGCTCTTTTACGGTTAACATTGAAGGAGGAAAGCATATGAACTTAACATGTTGTATTATAGATGACGAACCGTTGGCGGTAAGCTTGTTGGAAAGTTATGTGAATAAAACGCCTTTCCTCGAATTAAAGGGTAAATTTAACAGTGCCATTCATGCGCTGGCATCATTGAACGATAATCCTGTTGATTTGTTGTTCCTGGATATTCAGATGCCAGAGCTTAATGGGTTGGAGTTTTCCCGTATTGTTGGAGGTGAAACACGTATTATCTTTACCACCGCGTTTGAGCAATATGCCCTGGATAGTTATAAAGTGAATGCGCTTGATTATTTGCTAAAACCGATCAGCTACCCCGATTTTCTTGTTTCGGCCAACAAGGCATTGCAATGGTTTGAGATCCTGAGAAAGAATGAGGAACCGGTTCAAGTGGCTCAGGCATCAGGAAAAGAAGAAATCGAGAGTATTTTTATCAAAACAGAATATAAACTGCTGCAAATTTCATTAAACAAAATCCTCTATATTGAGGGGCTTAAAGATTATGTGAAGATTTATACAGAAGACAATATTCATCCTGTATTGTCATTGATGAGCATGAAGGCTATGGAAGAAATTCTCCCGTCCCGAAATTTTATCCGTGTACATCGTTCGTTTATTGTTCAGGCAGATAAGATAAAGATAATTGAACGCAACCGCATTGTTTTTGGGAAAGAATATATCCCAATTTCAGATAATTACAAAGCCAGGTTTATGGAATTTCTTGGTCAGCGGTCCTTATTGCCAAAAGGTAAAGATTCTATTTGAATTGACATATCCCGAACTTCTTCTATCTTTGTAGCCGAGAAAAAGAAAGAATAATGACAGAACGATTTGCCGCTATAGATTTTGAAACAGCCAATGCTCAGCGAAGCAGCGTTTGCAGCGTTGGAGTGGTGTTGGTGGAAGAGGGTGAAATTACAGATTCTATATATAGTCTGATTCGTCCGCGTCCCAACTTCTATACGCGATGGACAACCGCTGTACACGGACTTACTGCTTCTGATACGCAAAAAGCGGATGACTTTCCTTCTGTTTGGGAGGGTATTGCGCCTCAATTGGAGGGTATTCCGTTGGTCGCTCATAACAGCCCATTTGATGAAGGTTGCCTGAAAGCTGTTTTTTCTCTTTACGGAATGACCTATCCCATGTATAAGTTTTATTGTACCTGCAGGCTTTCACGCCGTCAATATCCTTCGCTTGTGAATCACCAGCTTCATACTGTTTCCGGACATTGCGGGTATAACCTTGCCAATCATCACCATGCACTTGCAGATGCCGAAGCCTGCGCCCGCATTGCCATTAAGGTAATGCAGGAGAGAGCTGTTAGTCGGTTGTGCGATTTATAAGAGTTCGGATTATTTCCTTTCTCCGGCAATCTTATCCATTATAACTGCAATGGCACCATCGCCCGTTACATTACAGGCAGTTCCAAAACTATCCATGGCAATATAAAGAGCAATCATTAAGGCTTGTAATGTTTCATTAAATCCAAGCATGCTTTGCAAAAGACCTAAAGCCGCCATAATAGCACCTCCCGGAACTCCCGGAGCTGCTACCATCGTGATTCCGAGCATCATGATAAATCCCCCGAATTCAGCAATGGTTACAGGTTCGCCCGACATGTAAAGGATAGCCATGGCGCAAGCTGTTATTTTCATCGTACTTCCGGCCAGGTGAATGGTTGCACATAGAGGAACTGTAAATACAGCAATATTTTCACGTACGCCATTTTTAATTGTCTGAGCGAGTGTGACCGGTATAGTTGCAGCCGAAGATTGAGTGCCTAATGCAGTTAAATAGGCCGGAAGCATTGTTTTTAAAAGGCGGAAAGGATTCTTGCGGCTAACAGTTCCTGCAATACAAAATTGGATAAGAAGTAATACTATGTGAAGAATAAATATAATAACTATTATTTTTAAAAACATGGCAATGATTCCAAACACTTGCCCGCTTGTTGTCATGTTTAGAAATATTCCAAAAATATGAAGGGGTAAAAGAGGAATTATCACTATATTAATGAGCTTTATAATAATTTCTCTGAAATCATAAAATCCTTTTTTTAGTGTAGTTCCCAATATGGAAGAAATACCTAATCCAATGGTGAAAGACAACAGTAAAGCTGTCATCACATCCATTAACGGAGGCATAGCCACTTTAAAGTAAGGAAGTAGCATAAATTCCTCAGGATTATCCACTGCGTTAAGTGATGAGGTAACCTCAATCACAGTAGGAAAAACTGCTGCACAGCTGAAGAACGTAAAGAAACCTGAAAAAATGGTGGATGTATAGGCTATCAGAGCTGTAAGTGCCAGTAACTTTCCTGCACCTTTACCCAAATCTCCAATAGCTGGAGCTACAAGCCCCAGAATAATCAATGGGATAGAGAAACTAAGAAAATTTCCAAAAAGAGAATTGAAAGTAACAAAGAGGCGGGTTATTCCGGCGGGTAAAAACTGGCCGAAAACAATACCTGCGGCAATGGCAATTACAACTTTGGCAAGGAGTGTGATTTTAATCTTTTTCATGCGTTCTTTTAATTTTATATCCTGTAGCAGCAATGAAGATACTCATTAGGGGGCTGATTATATTGAAAAAGCAATAGGGGAGATAAGTCAGTGTTGCAACACCTAAAATAGTTGCCTGTGTCATTCCACAGGTATTCCACGGGATAAGAGGTGAGGTCACAGTAACGGAGTCCTCTGTTGTTCGACTCAACAGTCTGCTTTCGTATCCTTTTTGTTTATAAATATCTTTGAACATATTTCCGGTAAGAATTATGGACATATACTGATCGGCTGTACAGATATTAAAAAACAGTCCGGAGGCTACTGTGGACGCAACAGTTCCTACGGTACGTTTCATAAATCGAACAAATAGTTTAGTGATACTTCCCAACATTCCGCTGGCAGCCATAGCTCCACCAAAGCACATAGCACAAATAATAAGCCATATTGTACTGAGCATTCCGCTCATTCCCCGGGTGGAGACCAAATCATTTAATTCCGCATTCCCGGTCTCAATCTGGGTGCTTCCATAAAACATTTTCATGAATCCTTTGAAGGTGGCAGTAGCTCCAACAGCATCTTCTCCTGCTATTTCAGCTAAAAGATCAGGCTGAAAGAATAAGGCAAAGACTCCGGCGAGTGCAGATGATATAAACAATGTAATCAACGGGGGCACTTTTCTGGCAATCAGTAAGCCTGTTACGATAGGAACAATTAATAACCAACCCGAGATGTTGAAGCTTTCTTTTAGGGCGAGAGAGAACTGGGCTATTTGATTGCTTGACGTAGCTTCATGAAAAAATCCGGCTATGGTGAAAATTATCAAAGAAATAGTCATAGACGGAACAGTCGTAATTAACATATAACGGATATGAGTAAAGAGCGGTGTGTCGGTAATTGAAGAAGCTAAGACTGTAGTATCGGATAACGGAGAGATTTTATCGCCGAAATAGGCTCCGGAGATAATTGCCCCTGCAATCCATCCTTCATCATATCCCTGGGCTTGTCCAATTCCTAACAGGGCAATTCCAATGGTGGCGATTGTAGTCCAGGAGCTACCAGTCATAACAGAGACTATGGAACAAATAATACAGGTAGAAGCAAGAAAGAACGTTGGATGAATCAGCTGGGTTCCATAATAAATGAGGGTTGGAACCACTCCGCTTATCATCCAGCTTCCAGATATAGATCCGATAATAAGTAATATGAGCAGAGCCGCAGCTACACCGGTAATATTATTTACAATAGACGTTTCGATGCTTTTCCACCGGACTTTGCATACAACCATAGCAATAAAAGAACATACGGCTGTTGTGGCAAGAAGCACAATCTGACTTCCGCCATTAAGGGCATCGCTTCCAAAAGCTCTGATGGTGACGAACAGTAAGAATACCAATACGAATATTGGTACGAGCGAAAGAAGGGGGGAGGGGGTCTTTACTTGCTGATTCTCCATTATTTGCTTTTTTGTAAATTTAATGCAAACTTAGGAAAAATAGTTGTTGAAAACTACTTCATGTGATATTTGTGTAATAATTAGGAGGCTAAATGTGTCTTATTGATGAATGAGATAAAGCCCCGGAGGTGTAAAACCAGAAAAAGTAAAGTCAAAATTAGGCTATGTATGGAGAAATGCCTACTTTTACACAATTTTTATATCGCAAAAAAAGACAGAAATCTTATGGCAATTTACTTAAACGATGTATCAAGAACTTTCGGGGAGTATTTACTTATTCCGGGTTTGACAACGAAGCAATGTGTGCCTTCCAATGTGTCCTTACGAACACCTTTAGTTAAGTTCGCAAAAGGTGAAAAGTCAGCCATTGAGTTGAATATTCCTTTGGTATCGGCAATCATGCAATCTGTTTCCGGTCCCGAGTTAGCAATTGAACTGGCTCGTAACGGAGGTTTATCTTTTATATTTGGCTCTCAACCAATTGTTTCGCAGGCTGAGATGGTACGTAAAGTAAAGAAATTCAAAGCTGGATTTGTTGTAAGTGACTCAAATCTTACTCCGGAAAATACGTTGGCAGATATTCTGTCTTTAATCCAAAAAACAGAACACTCTACAATTGGAATTACGGACGATGGAACTCCTAATGGCAAATTGTTGGGTATGGTTACTAGCCGCGATTACCGTGTTGGTGTAGACAGCCATGATGCGAAGGTTAAAGATTTGATGACTCCCTTTTCCAAACTAACCGTTGGTAAGTTAGGAATGTCTCTTTCCGAAGCCAATCAGATTATCTGGGACCATAAACTAAATACGTTGCCTATCATCGACAAAGATCAGAATCTTTGTTACTTCGTATTCAGAAAAGACTATGATAGTCATAAGAATAATCCTCATGAATTATCCGATAACTCAGATAAGAAGTTATTGGTTGGGGCAGGGATCAATACACGCGATTACAAAGAACGGGTACCTGCTTTGGTTGAGGCTGGTGTGGATGTTTTATGTATAGACTCTTCCGATGGTTATTCGGAATGGCAATATGAAACACTTCACTGGATTAAAGAAAATTATAACAATCAGGTGCTTGTAGGTGCCGGAAATGTTGTAGACGAGGAAGGTTTCCTTTATTTGGTTGAAGCTGGTGCCGATTTTGTAAAAGTAGGTATTGGTGGCGGTTCTATTTGTATTACCCGCGAGCAAAAGGGTATTGGCCGTGGACAGGCAACTGCACTTATGGATGTTGCTAAGGCCCGCGATGCCTATTTTGAGAAGACAGGTTTTTACGTTCCTATTTGTAGTGACGGAGGTCTTGTACATGACTATCATATGGTTCTTGCTCTTGCAATGGGAGCCGACTTCCTGATGATGGGTCGTTACTTTGCCCGATTCGACGAATCTCCTACGAAGAAGTTGCGTATCGGAAACAATTATGTAAAGGAATACTGGGGCGAAGGTTCAAACCGTGCGCAGAACTGGCAGCGATATGATATGGGAGGTTCCGAAAGTCTTAAGTTTGAGGAAGGTGTTGACAGCTATGTTCCTTATGCAGGAAAGATGAAGGACAACCTGAAGCTTACTTTAGGAAAAGTGAAAGCAACCATGTGTAGCTGTGGTACACTGAATATTCCTGAATTGCAGAATAATGTAAAGATCACGCTTGTTTCATCGACCAGTATTGTGGAAGGTGGCGCGCATGATGTAATCCTGAAAGAACAGAGCTAATAATTTACATATATATATAAGGAAGGCGGATCCGTTTTGGTTCCGCCTTTTTTTTACAGGAAAGAGGCTACTCTGCCAAACAGATCCCGGAATGTATTATCAACCAGCGAAGGCGCTGTTTTGTTATTGGAAGGAAAAGGAATCTGATGTGAATAGTCGAAAGGAAAATCCAGTTCCTTCAGAACAACATCAGCACATTTTTTGCCAAGTGCATTGATAATTCCCTGAGTAGGCATCACAATATCCTTTTTTAAAGAAATAGCACGAATCCGTGTACATGCTTTATGGAAAAAGTTTTCCCGGTATTCTCGCATCATACTTGGATTAATCATCGATTTAAAGGCCTGTTCAAGGAAGTCATCTTTGCATTCTGATGGTAATTTCTCAGGATTCAGAAAGTCATGCTGAAAATATTGCTGCAATTTACTGAATGCTTCCTGATCCATTATATCCCTCGAGTTTCCATTCATCTCGCTAAAAATAGACCCTCCGCAAAACATGAATAGTTTTGATTCGGCGAACAGATTTTCAGGATTGGCCAGCAAGGTAACCTGCGAAACCAGCGCACCAATGGAATAGGCAAAGATGTTTACGGACGTATCCTCGGAAAAAAGAGGATGATTCCCGTTTTTAATTTCATGCGTAAGCTGCCATATATTATAAACGGTTTCCTTTCCCGAAGCGTAAAAACGTAAAGGATTACCGGAGATACGGCTGCTCAGGGCTGCATTGGCAAATGAAGAATTACACAAATTCTCAATCGATTCTTTTCTTTTCACTGCCCATGGAAGGATGGCTCTTGGCTGATGCCACGATGCAGGAGTACGATTCATGTGGAAAGCAATAGGGAATAGGATTACCGCCTTTCCGGTATTTTCTGCCAGGTATTCGGCCCAGGTAAGGTATTTTTCCCAGCTTCGTTCGTTTAACCCGTGGAGAAGCAATATGGCTTCTTTATGTTTTTCTTGTCTTTTGGGTGCGAATATAATATAATTGAAGTTTTTATTTTCTTCTATTCCATTATCTGGAACCGAACTAAAAGCCGGAGTGGGCATAATCTGTAACAATTTGTCTATTTCCTGCGCGCCCATTGTTTGCGAAAAATGGAAAGGGATTATCTCCAGCTGTTTTTCTTCCAACTCCACACGATGTTCGTAGGAAAATAATGTTTTAAGCTGTTGAGTGCGACTAATCATATCCATACGTTTTTGTTTTTCTTTGATGCAAACAAACAACATCCCTGTTTAATAAACAAATTAATGGTACTATGGGATATGAATAGGGGCAGAAAGCTCTATTTAGGGACGAAAATCGGGAATGCGGGGTAAAATCCAGCTACTCTTCGCCGGCTTATTCAGAAAATAACGAAGAAATATAGTACATTTGCTACCACTAACACGAAAGAAAAATGGGTGCGCTTAGCAACAAAATTCCAAAGTATGTTTATGAGAAGCCGAATATTGTTCAGCTTATTCTCCTTACAGCTCTCTTCGCGCTGGTGTTTATTAATATCTACAAGCCTTTCAGTTCTTCTAACTGGTATCCGGTTTCTGAACTAAAATTCTTCCTGTTTTCAAGTTTGATCATACTAACCGGGGTGCTGGTGGTCGTTATAAGCCGTATCTGTATGTTTTATTATGGTAGGAAACATGGCATTACCTATGGCGCTTACACTCTTTGGATTATTATTGAAGTCGCTTCAATGGCTTTGTTCTATACTTTTTACACGCTGACATTGAATCCCGAAAGAGATTGGATGGGTGTATTTAAAGAGTCTGTTATAAATACAAGTTTGGTTTTGCTGCTCCCTTATTTTATTTTGCACTTATACTTTTCATATCAGGAAAAGGAAAAGATGTTGCGTTTGCTTGAACAGACCAGGGCAGATTTATCGGCTCAGCAAAGTGTGTTTTCCTTTTATGATGAGAAGAATGATTTTAAACTCTCCGTGAAAAGGAATAACCTGCTTTACCTGGAGTCGGCGGACAATTATGTTTGTATCTGGTATCTTAATAAAGGGATACTGTCAAAGTTTATGTTGCGCAATTCGTTAAAAGCGATCGAAGAGACTTTGTCGGATACGCATGTGCTGCGCTGTCATCGTTCCTTTATGGTAAACTTCGAGCAGGTAAAGGTGATACGACGTGAAAAAGATGGAATATACCTTGAATTGGGCATCGACAAGGTTCCGGATATCCCCATTTCTAAAACATACAGCGAGAAGGTGACCCATTGGTTTATGAGTTATTCTTCCTGAAAACAAAAAAGGATACCTTGCAGGGTATCCTTTTTTGTTTTTTATAAGAGATTTTAATTTTCGGTGATTACCGAGAACTCTCCAATGCCAGCCCGTTTTCCGTTTTCTGTAATACGGGTAGCCACCAGGCGGATAAGTTTGCCTTTTGTCGGTTTAAAGCGGATCTCCTGTACAATAGGATTGTGCTTTATATTGGAGAACTCACCTTCGGCTACCTTTATATTATTAACATATAACTGATAGTTGGAGATGTGTCCGCCTGCATCCCTGTTTTGATTGGGCACATACGTGAATCCGCTTATAAGGGCTTCTTCCTTCAGTTCCAATTCAAGTTGTTGCTTTCCTTCCGGCAGGTAATATGCCGTGTATCCGTTGCCATCAAGTATAACACCTGCCTCTTCATCTTTCGGATTTACAAGTATATAGGTGCTGGCTGGTATATCAAAACGGATGGAAGATACCGGACTTTTCTTATTGAATGAAGCATCGTGCGAGATGGCTTTTACGGTTCCTTTTTTCGAAAATGCGAAAGGTTCCGAATAGCGTGCCGACTTGGTGGTCGGTTCTGTTCCATCGGTTGTGTAGTAGATATCCGATCCTTGGTCGCCTGCCTCGATGGTCACTTTGTCACTTCCGTTCCGGCTGATAATTGGTTCGGTAACTAATGCGGGAGCATGAAAAGCTTCTACATTATTTATGCAGAGCGGACCCCGTGCATTTGTAAAGTGAATACGTATTTTATCAGCCTTTACTGTATGAAAACGAACGATCCGTTTATACCCTACAGTCGTTGTGGAATCCACAGTCTCTACTGGTTTCCACTGGCCATTGAATTCTGCTTCGATGGTAAAGCTTCTTACCCGCTGTCCGAGTGGAATATATTCCTGAATCAGTATGCGGTTCACATCCATTGTCTCGTTTAGGGTGAAAGTAAGCGTCGCATCTGTAACTCCATCTTCTGTTGCCCAGTAAGTATCCCAATTGCCGTCTGTTACCTTGCTGGCGCTGTATTCACGTCCTCTTGTATTGCTGGCTTTAACATTAATCCCTTTCAGCAGATTAACTTTTAAATCGTTTAGAATGGTCTGATGCCATTCTACAGCGCGAGCCGAATCAGTCGGGGTAATTTTGCCGGTCAGCGCCACCGGGAAGTTTAACAAGAAGTTGGCATTATGTCCGACACTTCTGTAATAAAGATCCACAAGGTGAGCCAGAGATCGAGTCTGATGATCTTCACGTGCATGATAAAACCATCCCGGACGGATTGATACATCGCATTCGCCGCCCATCCAGTGTTCGGCACCTTCCATGCCTCTTTGACTTTCACTGTAGTGCTTTTCCTTATTATAGTCGTACGAACTCCATTGAGTATCTCCCGACCAACCTTCTTCGTTTCCAATCCAACGGATGTCGGGAACAGTACCTCCAAAAATCATAGCTGTTGGATGAAGCTTTTTAATTGTTTCTCTGGCTTCTTCATATTTATAATATGTCTTCGCATCAATGGAACGGGCTTCATCAGCACCACCGTACCATCCGTTACCTCCATTTGCACCATCAAACCAATATTCAAAAATCGGACCGTAGTTACTTAATAACTCTTTCATTTGTGCATGGAAAGTTTCCACGTATTCGGGTTTGCCGTAATTGGCATTATTTCTGTCCCAGGGAGAAAGATAGATACCAAATTTAAGTCCCTGCCGTTTACAGGCTTCCGAGAGTTCTTTCACCATATCACCCTTTCCATCTTTCCAGGGAGCGTTTTTAACACTGTATTCGGTGGTTTCCGTTGGCCACAAACAGAAGCCATCGTGGTGTTTAGCCGTAAGAATTACTCCTTTAAGTCCGGCCGCCTTGATCGTGGAAACCCATTGGTCGCAATCCAGTTGAGTCGGATTAAACGTGCTTGCCGGCGTATTACCGTAGCCCCATTCCAAATCGTTGAATGTATTCAGCCCAAAGTGGATGAAAGCGTACGTTTCAAGTTTATGCCAGGCAACTTGTTCGGGTGTAGGAACCGGATACACTGCTTTAGGCGGAGGAACATCTTTACAGGAAAACAGGGTCGAAATAACCAATCCTCCCAATAAAAGCGAATTAAGTTTGTTCATTTTGTAATATTGTAATTTTAGTTTGGACACTCAAAGATACGTAAATTTTCAATATTCAGTCGAGTAGGCCTGAGCATTTCAGCTCAAGCCTCTCACAGAACCGTGCGTGACAGTCTCCCATCACACGGCTCTTCTTATTCAGTCTGCATAGATTTCCTACTATTAGCGGTTGGAGTGACACCCCATATCCAGTGGTAAAAGAGTTTTGTCTCTTTACGGGAGATGTTTCCCAGCCAGTAGTATGCACGATAAGGTTTCCCCTTGAATCGCTTGAACTTGGCTGTAACCCATCTGGCCAGATGTCTGTTTACTTCCTCTAACAGTCTTTTGAGTCGGGTGGGATAAAATTTTCCGTAATAGGTAATCCATCCCCGAAGCACTGGATTGATGCTTTTCGCCAAGGTTTCCAGCGATAGAAACAGTTGTTTCTTCGTCTTCCAGCTGCGCATCTTTTCGCGGATGCGGTTGCAGGCCTTGTTGCTGATTGCCGGCAGAAAGCCTGTAAAGTTGATGCCATTCCTGCCCCTGGCTTTACGAGGTCGGAAGGTGTAGCCCAAAAAGTCGAAAGAGATTGTTTCAAACTCACCCTTTCGTCGGCTGTCTTTACAGTACACAATCTTTGTTTTGTCTTCGTTCAACATAAGTTTACATTGAGCAAATCGTTGTTGAACGGCAACTTTAAGTGCTTGAGCCTGGGATTGAGTGGAACAATGGCAGATGGTGTCGTCTGCATACCTTTCGAAGGGAATGTGCGGATAATTCCTGCTCATCCACTTGTCGAATGCGTAGTGCAGGAACAAATTGGCCAAAACAGGGCCAATAACGGAACCTTGCGGCACTCCTTTATCCCGGTCAATTTTACTGCCATCCTGCAGTTCGTAGGGAACTTTGAGCCAACGTTCGATGTAAAGCAGCACCCATACACAATCGGTGTGAAGTCTGACTGCTTTAATCAACAGTTCATGGTCAATAGAATCGAAGAACTTGCTGATGTCCATATCCAATACCCAGTTGTACTTCCAGCACCGCTCGCGTGCTTTGGCTATAGCATCGTGAGCGGATCTGTTTGGCCGGTAGGCATAGGAATCCTCGTGGAAACAGGGTTCAATCTGAGGCTCCAGCATCATCACTGCCGCCATTTGAGCAATCCTGTCTGCCACCGTAGGTATACCTAACGGACGTTTGTCTCCATTGGGCTTAGGTATTTCGACCAATTTGACCGATGGAGGGAAGTAGCTTCCCGAACTCATGCGGTTCCAGATTTTGTACAGATTGTCTTTGAGATTTTTCTCAAACTGCTCAATCGATACACCATCAATACCCGCACTTCCATGGTTTGCCTTGACTCGTTTGAAGGCATCCATGATTAAAAATTTAGAAATCTCATGCGACTTTGCGTTTTGCATTTGCATCCTCCTGTTTTTAATAGTTGTACATTTACTACGCTTGAATAAGCTGTTCCCTTGGCTCCATTTCCATTACAGAAACTTCTTCGCTACTACGAAACAGTCCGCCCCTGCCTCCGGTCCTCGGTACGCTGGTTCTTGCAGGGCTTCTGCTTGAACTTCTCCCTTAACATCCCGGAGCAGGTTCCTGCGTTCCGTGAAAGAGCCTCTGTACAAGTCAT
>Ga0209639_1000826_pt1 | contig 37721 bp, 44 predicted proteins | sample EPASupsiteHSE605_FD_187268 | JGI IMG/M metagenome (GOLD analysis project Ga0209639, IMG submission 187268) | Bioremediated contaminated groundwater from EPA Superfund site, New Mexico - Sample HSE6-05 (SPAdes) (version 2) | ecosystem: Environmental > Aquatic > Deep subsurface > Groundwater >... | reverse complement strand
CCGGGCTTGGCAGCGGTAATGATATCGGGATACCTTTTCACATCATGCTTGGCAAGACGATAGGTAGTGGATTCCGCTGGTGTTGCTTCCAGATTGAACAGCACGCCATACTGTTCCTGATACTTCACAAGCCGTTCTCTCATATGGTTCAATACATTTTTCCCAAACTGCTGTGTTTGTTCCTGCTTCAGATCCGCTCTAAGCCAGTTTGCATTCAGCCCGACCTCGTTCATTCCGATAAGACCAATGGTAGAGAAGTGATTGTCAAAAGTACCAAGATATCTTTTAGTATAGGGATATAATCCGGCGTTCATCAGCTTGGTAATAATGGTGCGCTTCGTGTCCAATGACCGGGCGGCAATATCCATCAGCTTGTCCATGCGCAGATAGAAGTCAGCCTCATCCGCAGCGAGATATGCGATACGGGGAAGATTGATGGTCACAACACCGATAGAACCGGTGCTTTCGCCGCTGCCGAAGAAGCCGCCGCCCTTTTTGCGCAGCTCGCGCAGGTCAAGGCGCAAGCGGCAGCACATGCTGCGAACGTCGTTTGGCTGCATGTCACTGTTGATATAGTTAGAGAAATACGGTGTGCCATATTTCGCAGTCATCTCAAAGAGCAAACGGTTATTTTCCGTATCGCTCCAGTCAAAATCCTTTGTAATGGAATAAGTCGGTATCGGGTACTGGAAGCCTCTGCCGTTGGCATCGCCCTCGATCATGATATCGATAAACGCCTTATTAACCATATCCATTTCTTTTTTACAGTCTTTGTATTTAAAATCCATCTCTTTGCCGCCGACGATGGCAGGCAGCTCTGCAAGATCATTCGGCACCGTCCAGTCAAGCGTCACATTGGTGAATGGCGCTTGCGTGCCCCACCGGCTTGGCGTATTCACACCGTAGATAAACGACTGGATGCACTGCTTTACTTCTTTATAGCTCAGGTTATCAACCTTTACAAATGGAGAAAGATATGTATCAAAGGACGAAAAAGCCTGTGCCCCCGCCCACTCATTTTGCATGATGCCAAGGAAATTGACCATCTGATTACATAATGTAGAAAGATGACTTGCAGGGGCAGATGTGATTTTGCCCTCTATGCCGCCCAAACCTTCCTGTATAAGCTGTTTGAGCGACCACCCGGCACAATACCCCGTCAGCATGGAAAGGTCGTGGATGTGCATATCCGCATTGCGATGCGCGTTCGCAACTTCCTCGTCATACACTTCCGAAAGCCAATAGTTTGCGGTGATAGCGCCCGAATTGCTTAAAATCAAGCCGCCGACAGAATAGGTAACGGTGGAATTTTCCTTTACCCGCCAATCATCCACGTTGACGTAACTATTGACCAGTTCTTTATAGTCAAGGAATGTTGAATTCATGTTGCGTACTTTTTCCCGTTGTTTACGGTACAAAATGTATGCCTTCGCAACATCGGCATAGCCTGCCTGTACCAAAACCCGCTCGACGCTGTCCTGGATTTTCTCCACGCCGATCAGGCTGTTCTCAATTTTGTCCTGATAATCAGCCGTTACCTTGAGCGCAAGGAAGTCGATAATATCAGGATGATATTGCTTGTTTTGTGCATCGAATGCTTTCGTTATTGCATTCGCAATTTTGCTTATGCTGAATTCCGCGATTGTTCCATCCCTTTTATTTACCTGATACATTGCACAATCCACTCCTTTATAGTAAAAAGCAGCGATTATTACGCCGCTCTCTGATTTAAAAGCTTGCTCTCACAAAACCAGAAGCTATGGGAGCAAATTTATTGTAGTATTTTTACATTTGCTTGTCAAGGAAAACACACAATATATGGGCATGATTCTAAATCAAGATACTATATATAGGTTATATACCTCTGATTTGCACAGAAGGTACATACTCACGAACGATGTCAGCGAACGCTGCCAGTTCAGCTTTCTCAACACCCCGAAGCCCAGGTTGTATCAAATCACCCGAGTCTACAAAGTGTTGAATAAAATATCTCTTAGCTCCTTGTAGCCATTTTCCGATTGCAATGAGGTCCTCTTTTGTGTGAAAATCTTTTACTACCGTTGTACGAAATTCGTACTCGACATGATCGGCAAGCAAAAAGGCTGTGCTTTCATTTATTTTCGACAATACTTCTTCGGTCGTTCCTGCTGTTTTAGCGTAACCGGCAGGAGAATTTTTGATATCCATCGCTACATAATCGATCAGTCCATTGCCGACAAGCTCTTTCAGCTTAGAAGAAAAACTTCCGTTCGTATCCAGCTTCACCAAAAAGCCGAGGGATTTGATTTTAGAGATAAACTTACTTATTTCTTTTTGTAAAAGCGGTTCTCCGCCTGATATGCAAACTCCGTCCAATAGCCCTTTACGCTTTATAAGGAAATTAAAAAATTCTTCCTCGGATATGTTTTGCACCTTTCCGGAGTTCAAAACAAGCGAGGCATTATGGCAAAACGGGCAACGAAAATTACAGCCGCCGGTAAACACCGTCGCCGCAATTTTTTCGGGATAATCAAGCAGGGTCATCTTTTGTAGTCCTGATATATTCATGGTATTGCCTCACAAAATGTAAATAACGTTCGTATACATTTTAGAACAAAGCCCGAAAGGACATTCTATCTTCCGGGCCTTGTTATTTATATTTATGATTTAGATATCATATTCTGTATGCTTTATAATATCTTCAAATTCACTGTAACACATATTGGTATGAATCTGCGTTGTAGGTTTCACAGCCGCATGTACCAGCCGGAAGGCAGGATCGTCCAGTTCAGATAATCGGCGTTCCAGTCTAAGTGCAGGAGCCATCGCTGCAATCGCTTTTATTCTTGCATTCTACCATGCCGCCAGCAATTTCTTCGACCAAACTTTCCTTTGCAGTTTTGTCCACAGATAACCTTAGTTGAGCCGCAGGTAGGGCATGAATACTCTCCGTTCTTTATAGATTCAAGATTTTCAAAGCTTTCCATCCATTCCTTGCCGCAATCCAAACATCTTACTGGGCAGATATTCTGGGTGAAGTTGCCGCCTTCTACGTGAATAACCTTTCCGTTTACCAGACTGTCGGCGATTTTTTCTCTTGCAGACAGAAGAATTCGTTGAAAGGTGGGGCGGGATACCTCCATCTTTTCGGCGCATTCTCCCTGCTCAAGCCCCTCCAGGTCTTTTAGTCGTATGGCTTCCAATTCTTCAAGCTTCAATATATTTTCAGGAACCTCTGCAACATCCTTATCAGATGGGATGAAGTAGGGGATAGCGGGAATATTCTCAATTTTTCTCCATTTAGTGGGTCTTGCCAATCACATCACCTCCGTTTTATCAGCCTTTTTTATTATACTTGAAAACATAATCATTTAAACTTACGTTAAGCTTCTGGGATATTATAGGACATTTTGCTTTAAGAAGAAAGAATACCTCTCTCCCATAATCTGAAAGAGCTTCAAAATTTCCTTGCCCTTTGCTGATCACAATATCCACGCAATTAAATAAGTCTAAAAACTCCTTACTGCATTCTTCAGGGATGGCTCCCGGAACATTACAGCCTGTAGAAATAATTTTTGCATAATCTCCCAGTCCCGAATCATGAGCATCCTTAACAGTAGCATCATTAATAATCGGCTCACTTCTGACTGTGTATATAATTTCAAGTTGTGACAGGTGCTCAGCCAGTACCCGGTCAAATACGGTTTCGCCCGCATTGTCACCAATAATCAAAAGTCTTTTGGCTGTTTTCAGTTTATTTTCAAAGATATCAATATCACAGGTTGAGAACTCTTTTTCTAGTTCTTTCTCAATACAGTCTTCAATATTTACGTTATTATTGATTGCGGAATCAATAATATTGCCTACAGCTGCTATTTTTAAAGCCCAATAAAGATTATTTTGCTTTTTCTGCAAAAAATGTATGAGTAGGGGATATACTTTTTTCGCTGCTTTTATATCTCTATCTTTAATCATTGCATAAGGGTCGGAAACACCGGTATGCTTCTTTACAGTTTGATGCATTGCCCTGCCCATATCTGGCGAACATCTATATTTTTTATAATCGGAAAGGATTCTTATTGATTCCTCAATGATTTTTTCATGTAATTCAGGCTTGTCGGTTGCCATCCGGGAGGCTTCGAGAACCTGTCTCAGCATACATGGCAGACAATCAAGAAATATTTCCATTAACAACCTCCACAATTTCAAACATGGGAACAAGATTAATGAGTATAGTCAATAATAGATACAGAGTCTCCCAACTTCTTAGCAATAGCATCTTTCATTGCTTGCACATGAGGACATGCAAAGCCTATCGGATTACCTCTCGTAATACACGAGCATAATACGATTGTATCGGCACCCCGTTTTACCATTTCGGCAGCTCTCGTCACAGCTCTTTTGCCTGGACAACCGCCGCATGTGGTAAAACCAATTACTTCAATCTCTCCATCAACGCCCTCAAATGCACATTTCTTTTCTCTCATTACTTTGAAATCTGTAGTGCCGGGACACATATCCTCTGTCTGCATACACCTGATTAATCCTACTTTCATAACAAATTCCCCCTATATGCTGATTTTTCTAATCTTGCTCATTCATGGTCAATCTCAAGTATCAATGTATATACAATTAAGTTTACAAGCATTATGGGCATATGTCAACAAACAAATGCAGATCTCATAATTATAGTGTTAAAATAGTTACCTTTTGCAACTGCTACAGTATCCATAAATTTTCATTGACTTATCAGCAACCTCAAATCCTTTGTCTTCCAAAATTCGTTTTTTGAATTCTTCAGTTATTCTATCATCCAGTTCCTCCAACTGTCCGCATTTTAAACAAATTAAATGATGGTGCATTAATTCATCATACATTACCAATTCGTACCGTGCCGATGCGTTTTCCATCGACAATCTTGATACTATACCAATCTTTTCAAATAATTCCATAGTACGATATACCGTCGCCAGTCCTATCCTTTTGTTATTATCTTTTGCTGTAAGAAGCTCAGATATATTCTCAGCTTCAAGATGATGTCCTCTGCAATTGTATAAAATCTCAAGGATAGCTTTTCTTTGAGGCGTAATCCTCAAATTGCTTTCCTTAAGCAAATGATAAGCCTGGTTAAGCAAATCGATTCACCCCTCATAAATTAAAACTTATTTTTTAAATTTTTTTTTGTAAAACTTTTTTCCTTCAAACAAGAACTCAACAATCATATCCCGTCTTACCAGATCGTCAATCACTGCTTTATCCACATTTCTTTTTTTGAGCATTTCGTCAACAATTTCTTTTCTGATCGGATGTACAGATGTAATGCTTAAAAGATCATTGACAATATCCTCGCTAAAGAAAAAACCTTCCTCTTTTTCATCGCCGGTTATGCATTCAACATGCACTCCGGATATGCTGCGAATTATTTCAACAGCATTGATAAGGCTGTCCTTTGAAGATCTTTTTATGCTGTTTTCTGCCGGTGGGCGAGTAGGAACCAATAAATAAGCCTTTTTCGGTAGTATCACGGTCAATTGCTCCGCTACCTTTTTTATGCATGCCTCATGATCATTTATACCGTCTACAAGCATCGTCTCAGTGACTAATGTGCCTTTATATGCTTTTGAAAACTCAATAATACCATTCAGAATATCCTGATGTCTCAATGAGCCGTGTGGCCTGTCAATTTTACGCCAGGTATCCTCATCTGCGGCATCAATGCTGACGGATACCCAATCCGCTTTCATCAAATCTTCCTTTACATCATCCATCCAAATGAGCGACGCATTGGTTATGACTGCTATTTTTATATCAAAACATTTTAACAGGTCAATCTCCGTTCCCAGATTTATATCAAGAGTCGGTTCCCCGTCAGGAACAAACGAAAAATAATCGGCAGATTCATTCTTATTATTGAGCTGTTTAATTTTTAATTCAGCTTCATGAAAAATTTCTTCCGGCTTATAGAATATACGTCTATTTACCTGCATCCTGTTGGTTCTGCCGAGCTGACAATAGACACAGGAGTATGAGCAGGACTTCGGCGGAATATTATTTATTCCAATGCTTTGGCCTAAGCGTCTTGATGGCACTGGCCCGTATACAATCATTTATTTTTACCTCCGATATCAAATTATTTTGATTAATCATTGATCCCGGTATAACCTTGTCAATAAATAGAACTCCGTCAAGATGATCAATTTCATGGCAAAGAGCACGCGCCAACAACCCTGTGCCCACCAAATCAAAAAGCTGCCCATTTTCGTCAAGAGCTTTTACAATCACTTTTTCAGGACGTTTCACCCTGCCATAGATGCCTGGAATACTCAAGCACCCTTCAATTTCCTGCTGCTCTCCATCAGTTTCTACAATAGTAGGATTAATAAGTTTAATAAGCCCTGTTCCATCGTCAATTACAACAAGTCGTCGCAATATGCCCACCTGTGGAGCTGCTAACCCGGCTCCGTTTGCATTATACATGGTTTCAGCCATATCTTTAAGCAATGTCAGTATTCTATTGTCAATTTTTTCAACTGATCTTGCTTTTTTCCGCAATATATCATCAGTCTGAAAGTTCATTATTTTCCGTAACGCCATATATATCTTCCTTTGCCTGAAAGAATAGTTTATGAGAAAAAGGCAGGTCAATTCCTGCCTTTTTCTCATGAGTGCGGAGCTACTCAGCGTCTTCCTTAAAACTTGAAAGACGCTTTTTCACCTGTTCAAGCTGACTTTCTAAAAATTCCGCCTGTCGGCTTAAAAGCTCCTTTTCTCCTACAGCCGGTTCATATGTCCCAGCGTATGCGGGGTATCCAAACCGTACCCTTCCCGGCAAGCCGGTCGCATGGAACATCCTTCGGAATCCGCGTCCTCCGCCGAACCCGCATCCAAAACCGATCGGATTTGCATATTCGGGAGCTGCAAAGCCCGCACAGTAGCCCGCGCCTCTTCCAGTCATCCGGCCCATTCCCATTGGACCTGTTCCGTCTCCTCTTGGCATAATTTTCACCTCCTCTCAAGTTTGTACATTCTTTTATTTTCGTACCCTGTGATTTGCCCATCGATAAGCAAGGTATCCACATCCGGGTAGCATTCCCGCAAGCCAAAACATCCGTCTGAACCCCCGGCCTCGTCCAAGACCCATACCACGGCCAAAGCTTGGATTCATAAATCCAGGTATTTTGAAGCCTGCGCAATAGCCCGCGCTCCGTCCCGTCAACGGCCCCATGCCTGCAGGACCCGTTCCGTCTCCTCTTGGCACATTTTTCACCTCCATGGATTTTGATTTATCTGATGTTTTATTTACACTCAAAAGGCTTCTCAAGCTGCCGATCAATCTTATCCGTTGTTTCGGAACTAATTAAATGCTCGATTCGACAAGCGTCCCCGGCAGCCGTGGCAGCTTCCACGCCAAGGATATCGTTAAGAAACCTTTTAAGCAACTCATACCTTCTTTTTACATTGGCAGCTATATTTCGACCGTTCTCCGTTAATGTAACGGTGCTATACTTCTCCTTAGTAACATATCCTTCGTCCTTAAGAACATCCATCATACAGCTCACGCTGGCTTTGGAAACACCAAGGGCGTTTGCAATGTCAGTCGAACGTATGCCTTCATTGTCTGAAAGCTCCAGCATAACCTTCAAATAATCCTCTTTGGACGGAGTAATTTTCCCTGTATGGCTATTTTGCTTCATTTTTAAGAGCCTCTTATCATAGCCGTTCCGCACTTGGGACATCTTATGGAAGTACAGGGAATGCCCGCCGTATGCTTGGTTTTCTCTCCACATTGTGGGCAGACGCAATATCCTGCCGGACCCGCACCTATAGCTCCTCGCTGTCCTCTCCGTCCTGCTCCTCTTCCCGCCACAGGCCCTTGCCCCAATGGACCGGTTCCATCTTTTCCTGGCATACTATAAAACCTCCTTTACTCTTTTAGCCAGCTTTTAGCCTCGCTTATTTTATCGCTGCCAAACTGCTTGATAACACCAGACATGCCGGGTTCGTTGATTTCCTTGTTAAAAGACATTTTTGTGATTGCACTGTCTACAATACGTGCAATTTTTATGCATCCGCTTTTTAACAATCTCCTTTGATTCTGAATTTTCGCCTCTTGTACTTCCGGAGGAACAACTTTACATTGGCTGGCATCAGAAAAAATCTTCCAGCCGGGTCTCGTAAATTTTATTGCCTTATCCCAATCGCTGTAGAAATCCGGGACAACGGACATGTCTTTCCAAAAACCTTTCATTACCCAATAAATGCAATTATACGTCTCATCAAAAGACATTGTGTAGTAATCGTTTTTTGCAATTTCAATCATACAAGACCTCCTAATGAACTTATAAACTTATTGCTTCGCTTGGACATTCTCCAACACATGCACCGCATTCAACACATTCATCACTTATGACTGCTTTACCATCTTCAAGTTTGATTGCCCCTACAGGGCACACATCCTCGCATCGGCCGCAGCCAACACATTTTTCCTTGTTTACCATAGCTGCCATAGAGTTCATCTCCTATAATAATTTTGCTATTACAAGCCAACATAAGTCCTTTGTTACTAAATAGTTATTGGCTTATGCTCATAACTATCATAATCCTATTATGAGCATATGTCAATAACTCTATGAGAAGTTGACAAAATAATTTCTTAAAAAAAGAAGGAGAGCCGTAAAGCCTCCTTTCCATAGGGACATGATTTGAACCATGGGCTGTTGCGGTATTGCGGTATTTCTACACGTTAATGCGATTTATATTTATTTTCATGTGATTATGTTGAGTTTCATGTGAAATTATTGTATAATTTTAGCATTAATATTCCACCATTCCACCATTGCTGATGAGGTGAAAAACATGGCTGTTAGCTACAAAAAGCTATGGAAATTATTAATCGATAAAGATATGAAAAAGAAAGACCTCCAAGCTGCGGCAGATATAAGTTCTGGTGCTATATCCAAGCTTGGTCGAAATGAAAATGTAACTACCGCAGTGCTGATGAAGATATGTAACGCGCTAAAATGCGATATCGGTGATATCATGGAAATAATTCCAGACGAGCCGAATGATAAAGCGTAAACTGATTTATTTTGTGGGGGCTGAAAATGAACAATTTTTCTGGGATAAATAGATTTCTTGAAGAACCTCCATGGATGAGGTCAATAAGAGAAATGACCGAGCGTTTTAGAGAACCCGAATGGATAAGGAAAATAAGCGAGGCAACCTCTCGGATTAACCAGATTTCACAATTGCAAAACTTATGGGATCAGAGCAAGAGAATGCTGGAGTTTTCATCGCAGTTTGAAAAGGCTACTGAAACAATGCGTATATTAGAAGCCGCGCAGCCTATGCTTGAAACTCAGAATAGACTCAAAGATATTTTGGGCAATCAGCAATATATGCAAAGCATAGATAAAGCTGCCCGTTTACAAAAAGATTTGTTTGCCAACAGTGATCTTATGCAGACTGCTCAGGAAGTCGCTGCTTGGTACAATAATAATGCCATGCTATTCCATAGTTTTGAAACGTTAATACCTGTAATTTCTGATACACATTTGATGAAAGCCGTTGCTGCCGCACAGTCCAATCTTGCGGATATGGCTCAGGGTTTCGATATTAGCTTGCTTAGTTATGGCGAGGGGACGCTTATCTACGACGGCCAAGAATACACTATTGATGAACTTGGCAAAGAATTAGATAATGAAATAGCGATAGTTGAAAAGCACAAAACAATACCAGAGAAATTTGAGGATGCTAAGAAAAAGTTCTGGTTAATTGTCCTAATAATCTACATAGTTTCCGTAATTCCAGAAGTTGCTGAGAAAGTTGAGTGGTATACCGAAAAAATTCAAACAGCAATATCAATACTTGGTTTACAAGAAGAAACATCAGCAGCTGTTTTTGCTTATGTAATAAAGGACAGTGCTGTATTAAGAGAGTCAGCAAATTCTAAATCGCCGCAAATTATCCGTTTGCTATATGATGCAAAACTGCAAGTAATCTCAGATATACCGCGTTGGTATGAGGTCGAGTATATTGATGATGAAGGCAATTCTGTCATCGGCTGGATTTCAAAAATCAGTGTGACAACTGAAGATTGATTATAAGCGAGGATTTTATAGAAACGGGAGAATAACTATGAAGATACCTTTCCGATATCAGGCGACCAATTATGACTGTGTTCCGACAACGTTTATAAATGCCTTGCAATATTTGTTTGAGCGTGAGGATTTGCCACCGGAAGTAATTCATAAGGTAATGCAATACTCTCTTGACAGCATAAACAAACGTGGAGAATTAGGACGAGGCACGACTGGTCTTGCCTGCCAGTTAATATTGCAGTGGGTTGAATCGTACAAGCCAAAGGATTTTAAAAACTTCTCGATTAATTATCGTTATTTGCAGGGCGAAGACGTTCATCTTAAGCAAAACAATATTATTGTCTCCTGCTTGAACCGGAGCGGTGTGGCGCTTTTAAGGCTATGTAATAATAGGGCAGGCTCAGTGTTTCACTATGCTTTGGCATTAAATGCCGATGCCGAATATTTATATTTTTTTGATCCTTATTACAGAGTAAAAAACTTTTCTGGTGATGATGCAAAAGCAATGGATTGGCTCGGAGATACCGAAAGAGTAGGTTTTAGCAAATGTCAAAGCCCAAATTTGCGAATCAGACGTGAGCGACTTGATTCAGAGAAATATGAAAAATACAGCATGGGGCCTATCGAAGAACGGGAATGCTGTTTGATTGAGCGTACATAAATATAATTGTTTCAAATAATCACGATATCTGGGGGTGGACGTTATAAAACTCACATGGGATGACATAAAAGGCAACGCTGTTGCATTTTCAAAGCGATGGAAGGATGCGCACAACGAGGAAGCTCAAGCGCAAGCCTTTGAAATGGACTTCTTCCGGGTGTTCGGCATTGACGATCCAGAGCAGTCTGGTGATTTTGAATACAAGGTGCCGCTGGATGACGGACGCACGGGCTACATAGATTATCTATGGAAAAAACAGATTGCCGTTGAGATGAAATCGCGCGGCAAGGATTTGTCACGTGCGTATGAACAGCTCAAAGAATATATCATACACCTTCCTGCGGAAGATATTCCTGATCTTTTGATGGTGTGCGATTTTGAAAACATTGTTCTACACCGTCGCAGCACAGGTGAAAAGTTTGCGTTCAAAACAAAGGATTTGCACAAGAATATAAAACGATTCGCCAATATTGCCGGATATGAAACCATCCGTACATATGATAACCAGGTCGAGGTCAACGTCAAGGCCGCTGAGAAAATGGCGAAGCTTCATGACGCACTAAAAGAGCATGGTTATGAAGGACATGATCTTGAAGTCTATCTTGTCCGATTGCTGTTCTGCCTGTTTGCAGACGACACAGGCATCTTCCCCGAAGACAGTTTCATAAACTACATAACAAACTCAAAAGAAGATGGCAGCGATCTATCGGATCGTATTGGCAAGTTGTTTGAAGTCCTTAATATATCGGATGAGGTAAGAGCTAAGCGCACCCTGTTATCGGCGGATCTCAAACAATTTCGCTATATCAACGGCGGTCTTTTTGCCACACTTTTACCTACAGCCGAGTTCGACGCAAAAATGCGCAGGATACTCTTGAACTGCTGTAATTTCGACTGGAATAAAATATCTCCCGCTATCTTTGGTGCAATGTTTCAAGGCGTCATGGACAAGGATCAGCGGCGGGAGCTTGGGGCGCACTATACCAGTGAAGAGAACATACTGAAGCTGATAAACCCTCTGTTCATGGACGAGCTCTGGCTGGAATATGACCGCGTGAAAACTGATCCCGTGCAACTTGACAGCTTTCATGATAAAATCAGCCATCTTAAGTTTCTTGACCCTGCTTGTGGCTGCGGCAACTTTCTTATTATTACATACCGTGAACTGCGCGTATTGGAGTTGGAATTGTTGAAGATGAAAGTCAACACCAATCAGCTTATGCTTGATATGTCTGCTCTTCTGAAAGTAAACGTTGAACAGTTTTATGGTATTGAGCACGAAGATTTTCCATGCCAGATTGCCCAGGTAGGCATGTGGCTGATGGATCATCAGATGAATATTCGTGCCGCCGAGCAATTTGGCATGTATTATGCTCGCCTGCCGTTAACTCAATCGGCTACGTTTATCCACGGGAACGCCCTGTCAATTGATTGGGAAAGCATCGTACCAAAACACGAGCTGAGTTATATTCTCGGCAATCCGCCGTTTATAGGCTATTCCCTGCAAAGCGAAGAACAAAAAGCGGATATCTTATCTGTCTACGTTGATGAAAATAATAAACCTTTTAAAAATGCCGGGAAAATCGATTATGTCGCCGCATGGTATTATAAAGCCGCAAAATATATGTTGGGCACAAAGATCTGTACCGCATTTGTATCCACTAACTCCATTGTTCAGGGAGAACAGGTAGCGGCTGCATGGAAACCTTTATATGACATGTTCAAAACTCATATAGATTTTGGATATAGGACTTTTATATGGAGCAACGAGGCAAAGGGCAAGGCAGCGGTGCATTGTGTTATCGTCGGTTTTAGTTCCGCTCCAAATGCTGCTCCGAAGATCATTTATGAAAGTAACGGGAAGAAGGTTACAGCGAATAACATTAATGCCTATCTTGTAGATGGACCAACTGTTTTCATTGATAGCAGGAAGAACCCTATATCAAAAGTCCCGCTGATGATGACAGGTAATCGTCCGGCTGATGGCGGTCATTTAATTATTGAAGACGAGGATTTAGAGGCCTTTATTAAAGCAGACCCTTTATCAGAAAAATATATCCGCAGATTTATGGGTTCTGTCGAGTTTATAAACAATATTAAGCGCTGGTGCTTATGGCTGGTCGGTGTGGAGCCTGTGCAATTGAGGCAAATGCCAAGGGTTATGAAAAGAATAGAAGCCTGCCGCATTGACAGGCTTGACAGTCCTGACGAGGGCAGACGAAAACTCGCGGATAAACCGGCGTTGTTTCGTGAAACGAATAATCCAGAGACATTTATAGTTATTCCTTCCGTTTCATCCGAACGCAGAAGATATATACCTATAGGCTTTTTAGACAAAGAAACAATAGCGTCAAATCTTGTTTTAACAATTCCCAATGCTACACTTTATCATTTTGGAGTATTGACTTCAAACGTACATATGGCATGGACTCGTGCAGTTTGTGGAAGGTTGAAAAGTGATTACCGTTATTCAAAGGATATTGTATATAATAACTTCCCGTGGCCAGATGCGGCAGATGAACAGAAGGCTGCCATTGAGGCTGCGGCGCAGGGAGTATTAGCTGCACGTGCCTTGTTCCCGAACAGCAGTCTGGCAGATCTGTATGATCCTCTCACTATGCCTCCGGAACTTTTGAAAGCACACCAATACCTCGACCGTGCTGTTATGGCTGCCTATGGATTCCCGCTAAAAGGAACAACCGAGGCTGTTTGTGTAGCACAATTGATGGAGAGATATAAAAAGCTGGTGGAAACAGGAGGAGCGGCTTATGTGTGAATCGTCAAATGATATTTTCATGAAAATACCAAGGATGCTCAAAACGTTTTACTTTTCGGGTAAGTCAGCAGTGATTGACGTGTTTTTCAGCATGAATTGCCTGAAAGAATTGAGCGATTATTACGAACAGAGCGGTGATTATAGACTTGCATTCTCTAAAATTGCCTTTTATATGTACCAGGAAACAGAGGATGTCGAATCAGAAATAATCTTAGAGGAAAGTGATTTCATTGCCGCCTCTGACGAGGAATTAGAGGCGCTTTTAGGCAACATACTCGAAACCGACGAGCGTCTCAAAGATGTGTATGAGCAAACACAGGCTGATAATGTCTTTGAACGCTTTTATAAAGCAAACGATAATCTCGTTAAGAGTGCCATATCTCCTGTTGTAAAGACCTTTAGTCAGATATCTAAAGCAATCGACTTTCCAAGCATGTCAGCGATTAATAAAATGCTTAAGGAGTATAACGCCATAACGCGTTCAATAGACTTTCCTCATATCAGAAAAATGCTAGAGCTTTCTGCGATTTATAATAAGACGGAGAGCCTTTCCCGCATTACGGAGGCCTTCCGTTATACAGAGAAACTTCGAGGATTGGATTTAAGCTATTTGAATGCTATCCCAAAATTTGATTATCCTGAAATAAGATCAATTTTAGATAGCGTCTCTCAGATAAAATTTAGTATTGCAGAAATTATAAAGCCCTTTGAACTGCAGATGGCTCAGTTCCAAACAGATTTAATTAGCCGAATGCAGCCGACATTTTCAGCTATTACTGACTTTATGTCATCGATAGATTTTTCTATGCTGACATATCATCATCAATGGAGTGAAAAACATGATTTGCTGGTCAAATTCGGATGGTTTTATCTTAACGAGTTATCAACAGAAGTAATTGATGAAATTTATGAGAAGAAAGACATGATTACCCAAGATGAAGTTGATCGATTAGTAGTTCAGGATTTTAGAAAAAACAAATGCGAAAAACTGAAAATAGTTGTAAATAAATGGAATGACTCTCCCTATTTCAAACCAAGAAAACTTGTTTTACATCAGGCGTTGGTAAACCATTCACGGCGCTGTTATAATGCATCCACAACGCTGTTGAGCATACATACAGAGGGCATTATAACTGATTTCATGAGGATGGGTCTGCAGGCACCGAAATTCCGCGCACAGGAAGCAATTAACGATATTACAGAATACTTAAATATACAGCCGATGAGCAGTCTAGCCTTCTCGGATTGGCAGATATATTCGGCAGTTCTTGAACGTATATTATCCGCTTTTGTGGAGCATTTTGATTGCGCTAATCCGGATGTTACATCTAATGATTCAAGACACAAAATAGCCCATGGCCATGTCACTGAGGCCGTGACCGAGGTAAACTCATTGAAGCGTTTCCTGTATCTGAATGAAGTGTTTAGGCTTTTCTCATATATGGATAAACGTATACAGGCAAAAAAAAATGCTTAAACCGATAAATAATATCAAAGGTGGTGATTAAAATGTCTGTTCAACTCGTGTCAGCCGATCACGAGGATCGCCTTCAAGAGATAATTGAAGGTACTGAGGCAAAGCTGTGCATCATAAGTCCGTTCATAGGACTTGATATATCAAAGAGATTGGCTGCAATCCTCGAAATAAATCCGGCAATATGTTGTGAGATAATCACTCGCTTCTCCCGTGAGGATTTTGTTAACGGTGCAAGCAGCTTATATGCATTAAAAGCCTTGAATGAGGTTGGTGTTACAATTTATGCACTTCGAGGGTTGCATACCAAACTGTATCTAATCGATAACGTCGCCGGGATGCTTGGTTCTGCAAATTTTACTTCCGGTGGATTTCAGCTGAATCATGAGCTTTCGATTTTTGTTAGGGATGAAGCAGATATACTCGCCGATATGCACTCGTATTACAACGATACGCTTACAAAAATCCAAGAAAAAGGCGACTATAAAGTAACCGCTGAGTTAATACAGAGTGAAATAGAAATGGTAAATAAACTGCGCAAGGACAGAAAGGATAAATCAACAAAATACCGTAATGAGCACCAATTTGGCGCTATATTAAACAAAGGCGATGAGTCAGTGACTGGCGGCAATCCCGATACTATACAGGCTATTCTTGCTACCGGGATAAAGGATGGTATAACTGAAGGCATATGGCTTAAATTTGAAGGCGACGCTGAAAACCGTGAAGGCCCAGAGGATCGTTATGAAATCGCTCGCTCGGCTAAGCTCCCGACAGGCTTTACCAGTTTTCCGGCTGGTAATAAGCCCAGTGGCATGAAGCCAGGCAACTACATCTATCTTGCAATAATCGGTACGGATGGTCGAGGTAACAGCACTCCCGTTATCATGGGCAGAGCTCGGACAAAAGGGTTTTTCAAAGAAAACATCGCTGATGAAGAAATGAAAAAAGAATTTGATTGGATGTGGGAGTATCCAGCTTTTGTGGAACTTTACGATGCTGAATTCTTGGATACCCCTCAGAAAAATGGCATTTCATTGCTCGATTTGTTGGCAGACGTCGGCACTGGAACATATCCGTCAACAATAGGCACAGCCAAAACACCAATTGAACTGCGATCCATACATTATCAAAAATCGCATATAAGAATTACACATCAGGCAAAAGCTTACCTCGATTCTCGCTTTGAACAGGCTGCAAAAACCTATGGCGTAATTAAATATACATAACTCCACGGAGCGATAATGGTAAGGCCATAAATAACAGGAAAACTAAGATTCAAGCTCTGCTCCTATGAGTGCTGGTTGGAAGCATCGCATTGACGAGGATTATGAAAAACGCGGAGAAACGAAAAGAAAGGTATAAAATAATGAAAAAGAAATTTGAAGTCATCAATTTTATTGACCAATGTCGCTGGGACGCCTCCTGTGCAAATAACTACGGCTTGATAAACTATGCACACAACGACATATCTGATGATCTCAAACTGTTGACCCATTGGATAAGTTATATTACGGATCGGCAGATGCCCTTTGAGCAGATTTGGGAGGTTGGCGGCTTCGTGTTCTCTGATATGCTTAAACACTATAAAGATTTTGGAGAGGGCATGAATGTCCTCTTCATCGGTTCTCCGTTGTCATTTTTCGAGGAAAAACCTGACGGAAACTATACTTTTAAATCCAAGCTACTTGCTCCGAAAGATAATCGAATGTTAAGTAAAAACAACCGTCCGGGAGGAGAACCAGTCAGCTTTGTATCTCGCTTTTACCCCTCGGATTATGTTTCAATGGTCTATACACTCCATACCCTTGAAGCGTTTAACCGGGATTTTATTGATTATGCAGTCGCCATAATTAATTGCCTGACCAGCGCAACATATTCATGCAAAGATTTAGTTCGAGGCTTAGCGTATGGATTATATATTCTTACTTACGATAATATCGGACAGCCATCAAAAGAACATCTCGACGATCCTGTCTGGATGGAAAACGCAGAAAAGCGAACAGAAAGCATCCTTTCATTGCTTTCAGATAATAAGGCTTTCCGAAGCCGTGTGCAGAGATTTTATGAACGTAATGGTCAATATGGGATCAAGCGTGTATGGTGCTGTCTGCGAGATTACATAAAGTCGCCGGAATTCGGAAAGGAATATTTTAAACATGGCTTGCTCTGTCGCGGTGTAGACCCTGCTTTAGTCGAAGTTTTGTTTTCAGACGAAGCAAAACGTCATTTCGAACTGCCTGGAGATGTATGGAATAATAACTCAACTTTTCGCAAATGTCTGCTAAGCGATGTTAATCTATCCTTAAAAGAAAAAGGTATGCCTTTCAATAAATTGCTTCGTATCCTCTACGAACGAGAAGGTATTAGTATTGGCTATCCCGAACAATTTGATGCCACTTTTGATTTTGTACCAAGAATGTGCGAGAAAAATCTTTGCAACATCTGCCCTTTCAAAGCGGTAAGCGGACATAATGAAATCGCTAAAATATGTGCAAATAACGAAGATAAATATTGTACGGTTGCCATGATATCCGGCGGATATATTTGCAAATGTAAGCCAGACCAGTGTTCTCTAAAAGGCATATTATCTTTATGAAACGCAATCATGACCACTAATTAACTCTATTGATTCAATATCGTATAAAATAAGTCCATCCTTTCTCATCTTAGCCAGTTCTCTTGAGAGGGATGTTCGCTGAACACCAATTTTTTCGGCAAGTGCTTTTTTGCTTATATTAAGCTTAATATGGTTTGAGTTTTGTTTTTTGCACTCGTATTTCAGGAAGCTCATAATACTTTCGCGTATGGTTCTATTGACGTAGTGCTTTATCTTGTCCCCAAGAATGGATGCGTGGTCTGATACAAATTCCAGATAGGTTCGTAAAAAATCATGGTTGTCAGAAAAAAGTTCAAATAACCGGTCTTTATTGATTTCCAGAATCACAACCGGTTGCTTAGCTGTTATGGTCATCGGATAATGTGGATTTTTTGAAAATAAAAGATTTCCTCCTAGAATATCATCACTATAAAATTCCGCTATGGTCATAAGGTTTCCCGATTCATCTATTCGTTCTACCACAACCTTTCCGGCAAGAATAATCTCCAGTTTTGAGCAAAGATCTCCCACAAAGTGAACAATATTGTTCTTACCGTAGGCAGTTGTCTTGAAGCTTCCATCGGTCAAATAGATATTCATCTCGTTTGTGGGTATTGAAGTTAGAAGGGTAGTCTTCTTCATTAAATTAATATATTTTCTCATTTCAAATTTCTCCTCAAAGGTGTTACCTTGGTAACACCTTTTTGCTTATTATATCTGTATACTTGAAACATATCAAGTATAGGAGAGCATTTATGGACATATTCACAATCATATTCTGGGTCATCGCAATCGTTCTTACCATCATATCTCTTGAAAAAAACAAGAGGAAAACCTTTGCTGCAATGAAGAAATCAAAAGGTATGATGGGAAATATGCTGAGCGAAATCATAGCCATCATATTTTTAATCGGGCTTGTTTTAACATTTATTCCACCAGAAACAATTAAGTCAGTTCTGGGTTCAACCAACACATTTATTTCCACCGTAGTATCAGCACTTGTCGGAAGCATCACTCTCATCCCCGCCTTTGTGGCGTTCCCTTTGGTCGGATCTTTGGTTGACGCAGGTGCCAGCATTGTACCGGCGGTTGCATTTCTGACGACACTTACGATGGTAGGCGTTGTTACATTTCCGCTTGAGAAGAAAGAATTCGGAACAAAATTCGCTCTGACGAGAAATGCTTTGAGCTTTGGATTCGCTGTTGTAATTGCATTAACTATGGGGGTGATTTTATGAAGGCCATTCTAGTCATCAAAAACAACAAATTGCTTTTCCTTGTCGCATTGATATACGCAGTTATATTTATTATATTGCCGGATAAAGGAATTAAATCGGTTGGAAACAGCGTTTACTATCTGATTGAGATGCTACAGGTACTTCCGGTTATTTTTCTGCTAACCGTTGTAATCGAAGCATTGATTCCAAAAGAGCTTATCATGCGTGGTTTCGGAGAAAATTCCGGCTTCAAAGGTAATCTCCTTGCATTGCTTCTTGGCAGCATATCGGCAGGCCCTGTTTATGCTGCGTTCCCGATTGGTAAATCTTTACTTGGAAAAGGTTCGAGCATATCCAATATTGTAATTATTTTAAGTTCATGGGCGGTTATTAAAGTTCCCATGTTGGCCAACGAAGCCAAATTTCTTGGTGTGAGTTTCATGGCAGTCAGATGGGTTCTTACCGTCATCGCCATATTTGTTATGGCATATATCGTAGGAGTCTTTGTGAAAAAGAAGGATATGCCCATCGAGGCAAACAAGCAGGTAATGCTTGAAATAAAAGAGGAATACTGTATCGGCTGCGGACTGTGTGTAAAGCTGCTCCCTGACTATTATGAGATGAAAGACAAAAAAGCTGTTGTCAAAATGACGCCCGAAGGGGAAAAAATAGCACAGGCTGTTTGGGAATCGGCAGATAAATGTCCTACAAAGGCTATTGTTTTTAATATGAAGGAGAAAGCATCATGAAGTATATCATTACGGCAATCAGACTGCTATGCTTGGCATTATTTCTATTTCTGATCTTAAACGGGAATATGATGCTGTGGCTTGGGCTTTTTGCAATCAGCCTTATGGCAGCGCTTATTTTCGGCAGGGTCTACTGCGGATATGTCTGCCCTATGAATACATTGATGATTTCAGTGGAGTGGCTTTCCAAGAAGCTAAAGCTTCAAACCAAAAACACACCCAAGTGGCTTAAAAGCGGGTATTTTGCATGGATAGCTTTAGTTGTCAGTGCGGCAGCGATGCTGATTTCAAAAAGGATTCTGCATATCAACCTTTCAATTCTTCCTATTTGGCTGGTTATTTCGGTACTGATCACCCTCATATACAAGCCGGTCGTGTTCCATAATCTGATTTGCCCGTTCGGTGCACTGCAAAGAACATTCGGCAAATTTGCGCGGTTATCAAAAGAGGTCAATGGGGATGTCTGTATTGGGTGTAAGCTGTGTGAGAAGTCTTGTCCTTCTGATGCAATCGCTGTTATTGGCGAGGACAAGAAAGCAGTTATTAACACCGAATTGTGCCATCAATGCACCAATTGCCAGCAGGTTTGTCCCAAGAATGCCATTCATTACTCAAAACAAAAGCAATAAGGTTTACGTTTAAACTATAACAGTTCAAACTGGTTTTTGTTAAACTTCAGAACCCCATCATCTCTGAGTTTGCAAAGCTCAGAAGACATTGCACTGCGATCAACTGAGAGGTAATCAGCAAGCTCCTGGCGGTTAAACGGAATGATAAATCGGTTGCTTTTGGCTTTTTGTACCTCCGCAGAAAGATATGCAAGAAGCTTTTCACGAGTGGTGCGCTTGGATGTAAACTCGATTTTTTGGGTGAGTGATATATTTTTCATGGCAATAATATTTAGCATATTGTAAATGAGCCGGCTGTGAAAATCACATACATTGCTGCATGGGGCAATAAGTCTGTGGGAATCAATAAAGAGAATATCGCTTTCGGTTGTTGTAAAAACACTAACCGGAAGTGTTTTTATATCTGCAAAAGTAAAAGCTTCTCCAAACAGATTCTCGACACCTATATTTGCAATGATACATTTGTTTCCATAATAATCTTCTTGAACAACTTGAACTTGTCCCGACAAGACGATACCGAAACTTTTTATGTTTTCTCCGCTCATAAATACAATCTGATTTTTTTCAAAATGAGCTACCTTTGCTGACAAACATGATAAAAGTGGCTTCAAATTCGATTCTTCTATTCCTTTAAACAGGACAACAGATTTTAGAATTTCTATATATCTTTTCATAAAAACCTCCATTTTCGTTGTAAATCCAACAGAATTATTGCTTTTAGAATAGTAAACTTAAACTATAAAGTCAATATCAAAATTAAATAGGAAAGGTTGAAATAAATGATCAGAAAAATAATTAAAATTGATGAAGATAAATGCACAGGCTGCGGGTTATGCGCCGAGGCCTGCCATGAAGGGGCCATCGGTATGGTGAACGGAAAGGCAAAGCTGCTGCGTGACGATTACTGCGATGGTTTGGGCGATTGTTTGCCCTCCTGCCCGACAGGAGCAATCAGTTTTGAGGAGCGGGAAGCGGCGGAATATGATGAAGCAGCCGTAAAGAAAAACATGCTTAATAAGCAAGGCGAAGAGCTTACATGCGGATGCCCGGGTACACAGTCAAAAACAATTCAGCATGAGAACGGATATAATACTCCCTATATGGATAGCAATGAAAATAAAAGCTGTCTTTCGCAATGGCCCGTACAGATCAAACTAGCACCCGTTAATGCGCCGTATTTCGCAGATGCAAACTTACTGATAGCTGCTGATTGTACAGCATATGCTTACGGTGATTTTCATAACAGGTTTATAAAAAACAGGGTAACCCTCATCGGCTGTCCAAAGCTTGATGAAGGAGATTACAGCGATAAGCTGACGACTATTATTAAAAACAACAACATAAAAAACGTTACTGTTGTACGTATGGAAGTTCCATGCTGCGGCGGCATTGAAAACGCAGTAAAAAAGGCGCTTCAGAACAGCGGAAAATTTATTCCATGGCAGGTAGTGACTATTTCGACTGACGGCAAAATACTGGATTGATGAGAGGTGACTATAATGATAGAACAAGAATATAAATTATCTACAGGAAACAAGAAGGTAATAGAAAAAGTTATTTTTGACGAAAACGTTCATTATCTCCACATGGTATTTAACATGAACGAAGGGCTTCCCGAGCATTTCTCCAATTCAAATGTCTATATGACGGTTATAAGAGGAAAACTCTCAATCGGACTTAACGACCAGGAGATTCATGAATATGATGCAGGGACTCTGCTGAAAATACCGTTTCAAACAAGGATGAATGTAAAGAATTTATATGCAGAAACATTAGAGCTGATTGTTGTAAAGGCACCCGCTCCAAGTAACTGAAAAGTAAAAAACCAAAATATTTAGAGGAGGAAAGAACAATGAGCATGTTTTGTTACCAATGTCAGGAAACAGCAAAAAACACCGGCTGTACAATCAAAGGCGTCTGCGGAAAAAATGAGGAGGTTGCGAAGCTTCAGGATCTTCTGATTTACACACTGAAGGGAATTTCGGATATCGTTGTCAAGGGAAAAGTTGATATCAGCAAGTATGCCGAAAGCAATTATGAGGTACTCAGCAGTCTGTTCATGACCATCACAAATGCGAACTTTGACGATGGATCAATTGAAAGGCAGACCCGGAAAATGCTCTCCATCAGGGACGAACTCAGGAAATCAGTTTCCGCAGATAGTTTACACGATGCTGCGACCTTTGTGACAGATTCAAGGGAAGCTATGCTTGATAAAGCCGCTTCTGTCGGCGTACTGGCCACAGAGAACGAAGATTTACGCTCTCTGCGTGAAATGATCATATACGGGCTTAAGGGCATGGCGGCTTATGCTGAGCATGCGAAGAATATCGGAAAGGAAAACCCAGACATCAATCATTTTATCTATGAAGCGCTGGCTGCAACGCTGGAGGATACGCTTTCAGCGGATGACCTCGTAGCATTGACCTTGAAAACTGGAGAATTTGGTGTTAAGGTCATGGCGCTTCTTGACGAGGCCAACACATCCAAATATGGCAACCCCGAGATTACTGAGGTAAACATCGGCGTCAAAAAGAACCCAGCTATTCTGATTTCCGGTCATGATCTGACCGATTTGGAGCAATTGCTGGAACAGACCAAGGGGACGGGAGTGGATGTGTACACTCACAGCGAAATGCTGCCGGCCCATTACTATCCGGCTTTCAAGAAATACGACAACTTTGTGGGCAACTACGGAAATGCATGGTGGAAGCAGGTTGGCGAATTTGAATCCTTCCATGGCCCGATTTTGTTTACGACCAACTGTATCGTTCCTCCAAAAAGCGAAGAGGTCAGAAAACGTATCTATACGACCGGAGCAACAGGCTTCCCCGGCTGCCCACACATTACGGCAGACACAAACGGCAAAAAGGATTTTTCCGAAATCATAGCGCTTGCAAAGACCCTGCCAGCACCTGATGAGATCGAAACAGGCACCATCGTCGGTGGTTTTGCCCACAATCAGGTGCTGGCTCTAGCCGACAAGGTAGTTGACGCTGTGAAATCCGGTGCCATCAAAAAGTTCTTTGTGATGGCCGGCTGCGACGGACGAATGAAATCCAGAGAATATTACACCGAGTTTGCCGAAAAGCTCCCCAAGGATACCGTCATTCTGACTGCCGGCTGTGCGAAATACCGCTACAACAAGCTGCAACTGGGAGATATCGGCGGAATTCCGAGGGTTCTTGACGCTGGACAGTGCAACGACTCCTATTCGCTTGCGGTAATCGCTCTGAAGCTCAAAGAGGTATTTGGCCTCGACGATATCAACAAGCTGCCTATTGCTTTTAACATCGCCTGGTATGAGCAGAAGGCTGTAATTGTTCTTTTGGCGCTGCTGTATCTGGGCGTTAAGAACATCCATCTCGGCCCCACGCTTCCGGGATTCCTGTCGCCGAATGTGGCCAAGGTTTTGGTTGAGAAATTTGGCATCGCAGGTATTAACGACGTTGATGCGGATATCGAACTGTTTATGGCTCAATAAATAAACATTGTCCCGCCGGTATGTTCATGTCGGCGGGACATTTTTACTATGATAAATATGTTATGCTTTATGTGGTCTTATTTTACACCAAGCCGTTTTTCTCCAAGGCAAGGCTTGCGGCGGGGAAGGGCTTAAGTGCCCTTGGCAGAATGCCCATTACATAAGCAATCAGCATACCGTAATTCGTGATGTAGACGCCCTGTTCGCGCGCCTTTTCGACGCGATACTGCATTTCCCTCCGATTTAACATGCAGCCGCCGCAATGGACGATAACCGCATATTCCGAAATATCCTTGGGATAACAGGCACCGCTTGCCCATTCAAACTTGATATCTCCGCCCGCGATCTGACGTATCCAACGGGGGATTTTTACTTTGCCGATGTCGTCCGACTGCCGGTGATGGGTACAACCCTCCACAATCAATACCTTATCCCCCGGAGAGAGGCGTTCAATGCGTTCAATACCCCGCACCATTTTGGCCAGATCAGCCTTCTGCCGCGCAAACAGAATAGAAAATGATGTCAACGGAATCTCAGGAGGAGTATCTGCGGATACCTTTAAAAAAGCCTGAGAATCGGTAATCACAATGGCGGGAGGGATATTCAGGCGTTCAAGCGTCAGTTTCAGCTCGTGTTCTTTCGTAATCACAGCCATCGCATCGCATTCAATAATATCACGGATTGTTTGCTGCTGCGGGAGAATCAGCCGCCCTTTAGGAGCTGCCTTGTCGATCGGCGTCACCAGAACGGCGACATCGCCCGCATGGATGAGATCGCCGACCAGCGCCGGCTCAGCGTCCTCATAATTTGAATTGGCAATGATTAGTTTCTTGACCTCATCAATTCCCAAACCGCTGCGCGCGCTGGCACATACAAGTGGGATTTTAACTGTCCGCCGGATCGTTTCAAGCTCATCAATGCCGAGCATGCGTTTGTCACATTGATTGAGCACACTGATACAGGGGATCTTTCGCCGTAAAAGCTGCTCGATAAATTCCGTTTCAGATGTGGTAATTCCAGATTCCACATCGACTACGACAAGGGCAAGGTTGCATTTTCGCAATACCTCGTAAGTTTTTTCAATTCTGAGCTTTCCAAGCTCGCCCGTATCGTCCAGACCCGCCGTATCGATAAACACAATCGGACCGATCGGCAAAAGCTCCATTGCCTTATAAACAGGGTCGGTCGTTGTTCCCGCAACTTCGGAGGTGACAGCGATGTCCTGTCCTGTCAGAGCGTTTATCAAAGAAGACTTTCCGGCGTTTCTTCTGCCGAAGAGCCCGATGGTAAAGCGATTTGCCATGGGGGTTGCGTTCATATTCTCCATTGCCTTTTCTCCTTTCCGTATGCCCTTCCGGGTGATGTCAGGCGTTCCGGCTTTAATATTTCATCCAGTGTTTTTTCATCCAGCAATTGCTGCTCCAAAACAATTTCACGTACCGTCCTGCCTGTTTTCTGGCACAGAGCCGCTACCTCGGATGCTCTGTCATATCCGATATAACCGGTCAGGGCGGTCGCCAATATGTAGCTTGCCGATACTTTTTGTGAACAGTTTTCCGTATGAACCTGAATTTCTTTGATACAGCGGTCAATAAACAGGGGCAGCACATGATCCAGCAAGTCAAGCATGTCGAACAGGTTTTTCGCGATCAGCGGCAAAAAAGCGTTCAATTCCAGTTGTCCGGCCTGAGCGGCCAGAGTCACGGCCAGATCGTCTGCCATAATTTGAAACGCCGCCTGGTTTACAGCCTCGCAGATCACAGGGTTGACCTTGCCGGGCATGATTGAGGAACCGGCCTGTACGGCAGGCAGCACGATTTCCCCGATACCCGCGCGCGGGCCGGACGAAAGTAATCTTAAATCGCTTGCGATCTTGGCAAGGTTGACCGCCGATGTTTTTAGAAGACCGGAAACCTCCGAGAAAACATCGCAGTTTTGCGTGGGGTCCATCATGAATTCCGCCCGTGCCAGACCGATACCTGTCAATTCCCTCAGCCGTTCGATTATCGTAAAAATGTAGTCCCTTGGAGCGTTGATGCCCGTACCGACTGCCGTTCCGCCGATATTTACCTGGCGGAGCCGTTCCTCAGCTTTATACAGCCGCCATCGGTCCCGTGCCACAGCCTGTGCCCATGCCCCGAATTCCTGACCGAGGGTAACAGGAACCGCGTCCTGCAGTTGGGTTCTGCCAACCTTAACAACGGTGCAAAATTCCTCTTCCTTTTCCTGCAGCGCTGTTTGCAATGCCGCAAATTTTTCCGTTACAGGCTTAATCAGGCGGATGGCTGCGATGCGTACTGCGGTCGGGAACACATCATTAGTCGACTGATGCAGATTAACATGATCCAGTGGATGGACAAGAGCATAGTCGCCCTTATTTCCGCCAAGAAGCTCGATGGCACGGTTTGCAATTACTTCGTTGGCGTTCATATTTGCCGAGGTGCCTGCTCCGCCCTGCATGCAGTCCACAACAAACTGTTCTGTAAGCGCACCCGAAAGGATTTCGTCGCATGCAGCAATAATAGCATCCGCAATCCGCCCATCCAATGCGCCGATGCTTCGGTTCGTAATAGCCGCCGCTTTTTTGACAATTACCAGCGCTTCGACCAGCGCTGCATGGATCGGCACTCCTGTGATAGAGAAATTTTGCATTGCGCGCACCGTATGTATACCGTAGTATGCGCTGTCGTCAATTAGCATCTCGCCGAGCATATCGTGTTCCGTTCTCATGTCGGTGCACCTCCTTTTTGTAAGTCCACATGATCTCCACGTGAAAAGTCGGGCGTAAGACCTATGGATTCAATATGACGGGCCAGCTTCGGCAGATGTTCGGCAGCTTCCCAGCCTTTACAAAGCTTGTTATCATATAGCGAATACTCTGATCGATGTATTAAGGGTGACAAATTCGGCATCACGACATTTGCGCCTGCCATAAGCCCTTTTTCCCGGCCCATATCGTCTGCGGTGCCAAGCGCGGTGGTAGCCGGAAGCAGGGTTTTTGGCAGCATGATTCTGATAAGCGACAGCAAAATGAGCGTATGGCGAGAGGAGGGATGATAAAATCCGGCGAACCTTGTATCCTTATGCGGGATAAACGGACCGATCCCGATCATATGGGGGTCCAGTTCACGCAGGAAAAAGAAATCCTCCGCCAGCGTTTCATAGGTCTGATAAGGAGAATCCACCATAAAACCGGCTCCGACCTGGTATCCGATTTTCTTTAGGTTATATAAGCACCGCTTACGGTTGTTCAGACTCAGCTCCGGCGGATGAAGTTTCCCGTAATGGTCTTCATTCGCCGTTTCATGTCGGAGAAGGTAGCGATCGGCACCGGCGTCAAACAGCTCTTTATAGGAATCCCGGCTGCGCTCACCAATGGAAAGAGTTACCGCGCAACCCGGAAAACGTTTTTTGATTCCTGAAATAATCCTGCACAGGCTCAAGTCTGTATAGTGCATATCCTCACCGCTTTGCAGCACGAAGGTGCGGAATCCAAGTGCATAACCTTCCGCGCAACAATCCAGTATTTCCGCTTCTGAAAGACGATACCGAATCGCATGCAAGTTGCTCCTTTGCAGTCCGCAGTAATAACAGTCGTTTCTGCAATAACTTGAAAATTCAATGAGTCCCCGAAAATAGACTCTGCCACCATAGTGCATATCCCGTATCCGACATGCCGATCCAGACAGTACCGAACGTTCATCTTCTGTGGATTTTTCATAAAAATACCGGATAATTTCGGACAGGTCTTTTTTGCCGGCAGAGTTCATCCATTCGGAGAATGTTTTTACATCCGATAAACTTAGATTCATAGCCGGCCTCCTACAGACGCAGGTCACGCTCGCCGTTCTCAATTCTGGTTAGATTCTCAAGTATTTTGCTGTAAACCGGTTCGCCCCGGAACTGCTCCATATGATTTTTGAGAACTTCTTCACCTTTTAGTCTTGTTTCATCCGAAGCATAGTCCAGCAGGTATTCCTTGAGCGTAAAAATAGCGTTCGGGATACAGTAGTTATGTACGAATCTGGATTTTGCGACCTTCATAAACTGTTCTCCCGTGCGGCCGGCGCGGTAGCACGCGGTACAAAAGGACGGAATACAATGCATATCGCAGATTTCTCTTACCACATCGTCCAAAGTCCGTGAGTCACCAATTGAAAACTGCTCCTTATCGGGAAGTTGGTTCGCGCTCTTTGACTTCACATAAGCCCCTACGCCGATACGCGTTCCTGCGTCAATCTGGGAAACTCCGAAGGGAATAACCTCCCGGCGCACTTTTTCCGATTCGCGCGCGGTACAGATCATGCCGGTATAGGGGACGGAAAGGCGCAAAATAGCGACAAGCTTCTTAAAATCAGCGTCACTGACAGCGTATTCGGGATGCTCGGAATAGGGCGTGCCGGTTGCGGGAGTAATGCGGGGAAAAGAGATTGTATGCGGACCCACGCCGTTGAACGTTTCCTCCAGGTGAATGGTATGGTACAAGAGCCCCATCACCTCAAAGCGCCAGTCATACAATCCGAACAAAACGCCAAGGCCGTTGTCGTCAACGCCCGCCTGCTGTGCTCTGTCCATACTGTAAAGCCTCCAGCGGTAGTGGCCTTTGATTGTCCCCTGAGGATGTACCTTGCGGTATGTGTCGTGGTGATAGGTTTCCTGAAAAACCTGGAATGTGCCGATTCCGACGCCTTTCAATTTCTTCAGTTCATCGACGGTGAGCGGAGCGCAGTTGATGTTTGCGCGTCGGATTTCCCCGTGCTCAGTCTTTACACTATACACCTTTTTGATCGATTCACACATAAAATCTATTTCGGTGGCGGGTGATTCGCCATATACGAGCACGGTTCGCTTCTGGCCTTCTTCAATCATGATCCTGACTTCCTGCTCGATTTCATCCATGCTGAGCGTCTTGCGGTGCATAGTCGTATTGCTGGAGCGAAAACCGCAATAGAGACAGTTGTTTGCGCATTCGTCGCTGATATAAAGCGGCGCGAAAAACACGATGCGGTCTCCATAGACTTCTTCTTTCAACTGATGCGCCAGTTCGTACATTTCCTGTATCGTACTCTCATCCCTGTTTTGGAGAAGGATCGCCGTTTCCTCCGGCTCAAGCCGCACGCACTGCTCAGCCTTTTTCAGCACATGCCGGACATCCTCTTTTGATGGATTTTTCCATTTGTTTAACTGTGCCCAAATCTTATCGTCATCAATAAAATCATGGTCGAGTTTGTCGTACTCCGCAAATTCCTTTTGATACTTTTTGAGAAAGTTCATGATTAACGCTTCCTTTCATTTTATTTGTTATTTTTTTGTTACCATGGATTTTACAGTCGCTCCGGAGACCCTGCCAAGCTTGCCGGTCAGGGCGCTGATCTCATCGTTGCTGCCGTCTACAATTAGTGTTATGACCGATACGCCACGTTCTCTGTAGGGAATCCCCATCCTTCCGACAACCAGTCCCGCGTACTCATGGAGAATCGCATTAACACGTTCCGCACATGAAAGCTCTTCGATCACAATACCGATAATTCCGATTCTTTTGTCCATTTTTCCAGCCTCCTTAAAATCAAAAACTCCCATTCCACGAATATCGCGAAAAGGGAGCAAAACGGCAAAAAAACAAAACACACATGCCGGATGCGCGCCTTTCCGCTCGGAAATACCTCGCGGTCAGGTGAAAAACAAGCCCTGTATCTCCAAACAAGTACATTGCAGGCGGATACATTGCAATTTATTATTCACTTAATTTTAGCATTTACGTTCGTATAATTAATTGTAATACAGTAATGAGCATATGTCAAAAATTATTAAGCTTACATGTTTGATGTCGCGATCCTTTTCCTTTTGATTCTTACATAGCTTGAGCGGACTACATATGCTGAGAGGTAGAATATTACCGACACAATTACTATAACAGCTCCGGATGCAATATTTATCACGTATGAAATCCATAACCCTGCAATACAAAAAACACTGCCCAGCAAAACGGAATATATCATACGTTTTTTTAGGTTAGAAGTCAGTATCCCCGCAGTTGCCGCAGGAGCCGTAAGCAAAGCAATCACAAGAATAATGCCTACCACCCGGATGAGAACGACCACAGACATTGCAATGAGAATCAAAAGCAGGTAGTCTAAAAAAACAGTTTTTATGCCGATAATTGAGGCAAATTCTTCATCAAAAAGGTAGGCTTTCCAGTCATTAAACAAAAGAACAATAACAAATATTACGATAAATGTTAAGCTGACCATCAAATAAAGATTGGCTTTTGTTACCGACAGAATACTGCCGAAAAGATAAGAGCTTAAATCAGGAGGATATCCGGGCATGAGTGCAACAAAAAGAATGCCAAGCGCCATTCCCAAAGACCAGAATAAGCCAATTACAACATCGGAGCGCGTACCGCTTTTTCTTTTAATATAGCCTATCCCTAAAGCGGCGCATATGGAGAACAGAAAAGCACCGATGATTGGTTCAAAGCCCATAAGGTATCCCAGACCCACTCCTCCATACGAGGTATGGGCGATACCTCCGCTCATCATAACCAGTTTTTTCTCAATAATAATAACTCCCATTATTCCGCAGACAATGCTGGCCAGAATACTGGCAATGAAAGCATTTTGCAGAAATTGATATTCAAATATTGCCATTATCAATTTGTTTTCCCTCCTCATGCTCTTTCAAAACCCTATGCGGTACTCCATGAGCAATAAGATCAACCGGACAGCCATAAAGATTGTTTACAATATTTTCATTAAGCTCCGGTTCTCCGTGATAAACAAGGTAACCATTAAGACAAGCCAGTCTGCTAATCTGTGAGGAAATAGCAAGCATGTCATGGGTTACAAGGATAATAGTCATGTTTTTGTTTAGTTCCGCAAGCAGATCATATATCTGGTCACGAGAGCCCACGTCCACGCTGGCGGTTGGTTCATCCAAAAGCAAAAGCCTGGGGTTTACGGCAAGAGCTCTGGCAATGAGCATTTTTTGAAATTCTCCTCCGGACAATTCCGATATCTGACGGTTTGCAAGACTCTCAATTCCGACCTTTTCAAGAAAATCATACGCCGCTTTTTTATCTTCTTTTGTGAATTTGAAAAAAAGAGATAATCCCTGTTTCAATCGTCCTGTCAAAACAACCTCAAGCACGGTGATAGGGAATTGTTTATCCAATGCGGCAAATTGAGGCACGTATCCCACCATTGATCTGCTTTTTCCAGGATTGTTCCCATAGACCTGCACTGTCCCGACCGTTGCAGGGATAAGGCCCAGAATGGCTTTTAACAGCGTGGATTTTCCTCCTCCGTTAGGGCCTATAATTCCCAAATATTCGCCGTCAGCCACATCAAGACATACACCTGTAATCGCAGGTACTTGCCCATAATAAACCGACAGATTATCTATATGGACCGCTGTTTTGCTCATTGCATTACCCCCGCCATCGTTTCCGCCATTTTCTTAAGATTCCCTACATAATCAGCGGCCAAGGGTGAAAGTTGTATCGCCTTTCCTCCGATTTCCTCAGCAAATGCCTCGGACTGGCTGCTGTCGATTTCTTCTTGATAGAAAATGACCTTGATGTTTTCTTTCTTAGCAAGGTCAATCATTTCCTGCAAATGTTGAGGTGTGGCTTCTTTGCCGTCCTGTTCAAGGGCGTACATTTGAAGTCCGTAATCATCGGCAAAATACCCGAAAGCGGGGTGATATACAATAAACTTTTTGCTTTTTACGTTCTCAAGAGCTGATGATATTTGTTTATCAAGCTCATCAAGCTTTTTGATGTATGCTTCGGCGTTCTTTGTGTATATGTCCTTATTCGCTCCGTCAAGCTTGCACATCTCTTGGGCAATCGCTTCTATCATCACCTTGACTCTTTTGGGAGAAAGCCATATATGCGGGTCCCTTCCACCAGACGCAAATGTTCTGTCCTTATAAACAGAAGCTACTTCATCCTGAAGAGAAATCACTTTGACCTTCCCAGCTTTAGGCAGAATATTTGCTTCTTCGGTCGGAACCCCAATGGAGAAATATAACGAAGCTTTGCTGAATTTTCCCATTTCTTTCGGGGAAGGTTCATAGTTTTCCGGACTGTTCCCTGGAGGGACCATGGTGATGACATCCGCCAAATCTCCGCAAACCGCTTTTACAAAAGTCTGTTCCGGAACAATGGTTACGGCAATAATGGGTTTTTCATTTATTTCTTGACTTATTATTTCTGCTTTCTTATTACTGTTGCAGCCAGTTACAAGTAATAAGCAAAAAACAAGCATTAAGCTTAACATGATATGTACAATTCTTTTTGTCTTCATTTTTATCTACCCCTTACAATAAAAGAATGCAAATGGTTTGCATTTGCACTTTTTATTGTAATATTGTTTTGGGCATATGTCAATAATCGTTTATAGAGCTATTCATGTGTTTTTAAACACTTTTTTGCTTTGATGACGGCAAATACCCCGTTTCCGACATTATCTTTGACTTCCTGCATTATGTTCTCAAGAGTATATATTGTCTGCTTTTTTTCTTGAATTTCAAATCCAGTCCTTTCAAGGAGTTTGATAATTTCTTCTGCTGAATGAAAATTCGCATATTTATAAAAATTATCGAACTGTTTGTTTTGATTATATATCGCGCCGAGCGGTGTTTCTCTATCTATGAATGCTATAATAAAGAATACATCTTTGGAAAGTATTCGCCACACCTCTTTAAATGCTTGTAGTACATCTTCGAGAAAGCAGTCAACAGTTACCATTAATGCAAAGTGGTATGTTTCATCTGCAATCGGTATTTTCTCTGCGAATGCACTAATGACATCAATACCTCTTTCAAGCGCTTTAGATCTCATTTTTTCTGAAGGCTCAATACCATGTTTGATTCCAAGCCGTGAAGAAAAAATGCCAGTTCCTGCTCCGATCTCTATACCCTCACCCGAATCAGGCATCAGATATTTTATGGCTTCAATTTCAGAATCAAATATATAGTTGTTTTTTATAAACCATTCGTCATATATATCCGCATTTGTCTCAAAAGCGCTACCCTTTTTCATTAAGATAAGCCTCTCTTTCTATTTATCACAGTATCCACTTCCTCTTTATATTTCGCTGGCAGATACCAAACAGCAATACCCCAAATCCGACCAGGATTATTAAGTCAATCCATGTATTCATAAATCCAGTATGTATGATTGCATAAGTCACACCTGGATATTTTATCTTCTGGTATAAAATTGCCTTCAATATAATATGATACCCTAATCCTTTATAAATGCCAGAACCACCATTATATTTATTTTAATTTTTTGAAGCTAATAAATGTAGACAGGTTATTTACATATGCCCAAAACAGTGTTACTATTTTATTATTGTTAGATATGGGCAATAGCTCATAACCTCATATTGTAAGTTCTTTCTAACAAATTGCAAGAAGAATGTCTGTTTTAAAAAATAGGAGTTATAAGAGGTGATGAGATGAAAAAAATCGGAATTATTATTTGCGGTCGTTATCAAAACTGCGGCGGCGGAAAGTGTTTGCGGGCTTTAAAGGAACATGCCGGAGGATTCTCAGTATACCCGAAGGATGAAGAGCTGGAGCTTGTTGGCTATTCCTTTTGCGGAGGATGTCCTGGCGGCAATATTGAATACGTTCCACAGGAAATGATAAAAAACGGTGCCGAAGTGATTCATTTAGCGACGGGCATGATTGTTGGATATCCTCCGTGTCCGAGATTCAATCATTTTAAGGAGTATATTGAGAGTTACTATAATATCCCCGTTGTACTGGGCACTCATCCGATTCCCTTAAAATACTACAATGCTCACCAAAAGCTGTCTTTTTGGAAGAAGCTGAATAAACAGCAGATAGAGTATTTACTGCAAGAAGATAAAAATATTATGGAAGCATATAATTGAAAAAAATGTGGACGTAGACGTTTTAAAATTCAGAGGTGATAAGATGGGTAAAGTTTTAGCTATTAATGTAGGTAAGGTTAGGGGAATTGAAAAAACCAGCGTGGACAGTATTAAAATCATCGAGGGTTGGGGCTTGGAAGGGGATGCACACGGTGGTGACTGGGACAGGCAGGTCAGTATTTTTCCAACTGAAGCTTTAGAAAAAGTTCCGGCAGATAAAAAGGGTGAAGTTTTGCAGGGCGGCTTCTCTGAAAATATTGTCATTTCCGGAATTCCTCTGGAAGATTTAGCGGTTGATAAAATAGTAAAAATTGGCGAGGCACAAATAAAAATAATTTACATAGGGAAAGACGAACTAAAAAATGACGGCAGGCATTATATTGTCAGCAGAGAGGGGCGTTTTGGAAGAGTAGTCAGCGGCGGAAAAGTAAATGTCGGAGACGATGCTGAGCTTGTTTCAGAATAGCGAAAACCACCATTTCTGCAATTTTTTTGTGTATCGGACCCAGCGAAAGGAAAGGAAAAATGAAAAATAGAGTATTTACATCGGAATCGGTGACGGAAGGCCATCCAGATAAATTATGCGATCAGATATCGGATGCCGTCTTAGACAATATTTTAGGACAAGATAAAAATGCCCGGGTAGCTTGCGAATGTGTAACCACAACAGGGATGGTACTTGTTACTGGCGAGATAACGGCTTCTTGCTATGTTGATATTCCGTCCATTGTACGCCAAACTGTGCAAAATATAGGTTATGACAATCCCGAATATGGTTTTGACTACAAGGCTTGTGCAGTGCTTACCTCAATCGACGAGCAAAGTCCGGATATTGCTATGGGTGTTAACAATTCATATGAAGCCAAGAAATTAAAGTTGGATGAGGCAGATTATATTGGCGCAGGCGACCAAGGGATGATGTTCGGTTTCGCCTGTGATGAAACACCGGAACTCATGCCTGCACCAATTTCCCTGGCCCACAAGTTGGCGCAGCGTTTAGCCGGGGTGCGCAAAAGCGGTGAGCTTAATTGGCTTCGGCCGGACGGCAAAACGCAGGTAACAATAGAATATGACGATAACGGCAAAATCTTGCGGTGCGCGGCGATCGTGGTATCAGCCCAGCACAATCCGGATGTTTCGTCAGACACTCTACAGGAAGCAATCATTGAAACAGTGATTAAGCCTGTTATACCGAAAAAGTATCTGGACAAGGATACACATATTTATGTTAACCCGACCGGACGTTTTGTGATCGGCGGACCTGTGGGGGATTCGGGCCTTACGGGACGCAAGATAATCGTAGATACCTATGGCGGTTACGCCAGCCACGGCGGAGGAGCATTTTCAGGAAAAGATCCGACAAAAGTTGACCGGTCGGCAGCCTATATGACGCGCCATATTGCCAAGAATATTGTTGCTGCAGGGTTGTCCAAACGCTGTCAGATTGAGGTAGCCTATGCCATAGGTGTTGCCAATCCGGTTTCGATCCGCGTTGATACGCAGGGGACCGGTATATTTTCCGACCAAAGACTGGCGGATATCGTCAAGGAGTGCTTTGACCTGCGTCCGGCAAGGATAATCTCGTATCTTGACCTTCGTAATCCGATTTATACCCAGACCGCTGCTTACGGTCACTTCGGACGGCCTGAACTGAATTTGCCTTGGGAGCGTACGAACATGGTAGAAATATTAAAGCAATACAAATAAAGGGAAAACCCATACAGAACAAACAATAAAACGCTAAGGAAGAATGCGGCAGGCATGAATGAAATGTGAATGTGAGGAATCGGTTATGGAAGAAAATGCTTACTTACTCAAGATCCAAAAAGCTTTTAAAGAACTGGTCGATAAGAATGGCCTAAATGAGCAAAATATTGCCATTACCTGTTCGGTGCTTACACCTCAGGAGACTATTGGGGACCCGGAAAGAAAAGATTTTCCTATTCAAAAGGGCAAAGAGAAAATGATGCAGGCTTGCTTCGGCTGTGCTTACGGACAGGCATTTACCGATATGCCTAATAGCTTCAACGGTAAAATAAAAGATTTGACGACAATGCCTCTGAAAACAAATTATGAGCGTGCAGTTTTTATTTCCGGATTGAATGCAGTCCTTCGGGAACTAAAAATGGCCGACCGTACCGTTCACTGTAAAGATGACGGACCTAAAAAATGCAGCTTGGAACTTGCGGAAATGATTGAAAAAGAATACGGAAAACCCAAAATCGCCCTGTTTGGGTTGCAACCTGCTATGGCAGAGGTTCTGGCCAAGAAATTTCTTTTACGGATTTTTGATCTGGATCAGGACAATATCGGTAAACAAAAGTTCGGAACAGTAATTGAAAATGGAACATGTGAAATTGCAGAAGTTGAAGCCTGGGCTGATTTGTTTTTGGTTACGGGAAGTACAGTCTGTAACGGATCAATTACTGATTTTCTTCAAATTAAGAAGCCTGTAATTTATTTTGGGACGACAATTTCCGGTACAGCTGGTTTGGTTGGTTTAAATCGATTTTGCCCACAGTCCGTTTAAAATAATCTTTTCAAGGAAATTTGTCAGACAACTGGCGTAATATATTTGCACTTATAATTGAAGTAATAAATCCTAAGAGTTAGAAAGAAGCTTCGGTCTATACAGGATACTTTTGAATACATCAAAAACCTTGAAATGTACGTTACTGCATCGACATGGTTTTGGAATAAAGTTTAAAAACGGCTTGATTACGACAATCAGGCCTTTTTTATGTCTGAACTTGCGGTATTTTATAGGTATTTGACAAGTTATTTATAAGTTTCTGACAAGTTTCTACGATATAATCCCCATTGTGACATATGGGGAATTATGGTAATAATGTCATTCCGATTCCCCATTGGGGAGGGTACGGAATGATATACATTTTTCATGTAAGGTTAAGGCAAAATCGAATACGAAAACGAAAAATTAAGAGCTGTCAAAACGCCGCGATCCATTATAGGATTGTGGCGTTTTTTATATCGACACAATTTTGCATTAACATAAATAATTTACCATTATTCATGGTTTTCCTTGCAAGCGTACCTGATTTTAAGCAGGTGCGCTTTTTTAATGTCAAACATAGAAGATTTTTATCACTTTTTGGTGGACGCTCGCCTCCTTCTGCACTGTTTATGCAAAAACAGACCGGAGGAAAAGGTGATGAAAATATATACAAGCAAAGAAACTATCGTACCTGACAATCAGGCACGGACAAGCCCTCAAAATTGGAGTAGGCTGCTCAAAAACCGCAGTTCAAAAAATAAATTTCTAAATTTCACCTATAAATTTGCCAAAATCCATTTTTCAAACGGGATAGTGAGTGAAAGGGAAAAAGAACACCGCCTTGCGGGTACGGAAGGAGGTGAACTCAATGGAGCTATCTTCTTCCCAAAGGAAAACTATCCGGCACCAGTTTGACAGTTTCTGTAAAAAGGTACTGCGAGAAGAATATCGTGATTGTGTGCGTGAAGCCCAGCGGCGTTTGCAGTATGAAATATCCTTTTCGGAACTGTCTCCGCAGGAATTGGATCAGCTTTACGTTATGGATGAATATTCAACCGATAGTAACCATTTCAGTGTGTTGGGATACGACGTTGCGGTAAAGGACGATTTGGTCAGCACAGCTTTGGCAGCTTTGTCGGAGCAAAAACGCGATATTATCCTGCTATCCTATTTTCTTGATATGACAGATCAGGAGATTGGAGAAAAACTGAACATGGTACGGCGCACAGTCCAATACCAACGGACAAGCTCGCTTAGGCAGCTTAAAAAATTATTGGAGGGAAAAGCTGATGAATAAACATAAATCTCAGAATACCATCCTGCTTCCTTTCCCCGTCATCAGAATGGCGGCTGACGGCAATATTGACGCTATCAATGCCGTGCTGAAACATTATGAGGGTTACATAGCCGCCTTGTCTACCAAGCGGCTTTACGATGAAAACGGCAACCCTCATTTATGTGTTGATGAGGAACTTAGGCGCAGGCTGGAAACCAAGCTAATTACCAAAATCCTTGCTTTTAAAGTAGCATAACCATAGCCTGTACGGGGGCATGTCCCTTTCCATGCTCCCGCTTACGGGCTATTTGTGTTGCCTATCTGTAAAAGCCCATCGGCCGACGATGAGCTTTT
>Ga0209639_1000825_pt1 | contig 37775 bp, 32 predicted proteins | sample EPASupsiteHSE605_FD_187268 | JGI IMG/M metagenome (GOLD analysis project Ga0209639, IMG submission 187268) | Bioremediated contaminated groundwater from EPA Superfund site, New Mexico - Sample HSE6-05 (SPAdes) (version 2) | ecosystem: Environmental > Aquatic > Deep subsurface > Groundwater >... | reverse complement strand
CTACCTATTCAAGACTATCATACCAGATTGGGTTTGAGGTTACCAGTCCCATTTTTGCGAAAAAGTAATTTTAAAAAACTTTACACCCCTTATTTCATGCGGGATGTAAAGTTATGCTTCAGCTCTGTTCAGGATTAATTTATGACCTAGAGTTAAAGTACTATTGCCTAAAAGACCGCAGCAAAATGTACTTAAAACCAAGAAACTTTTATCTTATACATTAAAGCGAAAGTGAACTATATCTCCATCGTTCATAATATACTCTTTACCCTCTAAACGAACTAGCCCTTTATCTCTTGCCCCATTCAATCCGTTGTGCTCCACAAAGTCCTTGTACGAGACTACTTCTGCGCGAATAAATCCATGTTCAAAATCAGTATGAATTACCCCCGCAGCCTTAGGTGCCTTTGTCCCCTGATAAATCGTCCACGCTTTTACCTCTATCGGTCCTGCAGTAAAGAACGTCATTAAACCTAACAAATGAAAGGCTACTCGAATTAAGCGGTCTAAGCCTGATTCTTCAAGTCCTAAATCCTCTAGAAAAGCATCCTTTTCGTCTGAATCTAGTTCTGCAATTTCCGCTTCTATCTGTGCACAGACTACAACAACTTCAGCACCCTCCTCAGCCGCGATCTCCTTAACTTGTTGAACAAAGGGATTATCAGCCGCTGTAGCAAGTCCACTTTCACTAACATTTGCGACATAGAGCACCGGTTTTAGAGTCAAGAGCGAAAATCCCTTAAGAATATCGCGCTCTTCATCTGTAAAGGTCAAGGAACGAGCCCCTTTGCCTTGATTAAGCACTTCCTTCAACCGTTCTAAGAGTGCAGCTTCCCCTTGAGCTTTTTTATCTCCTGTTTTCAAGAGTTTCGATGTACGATCAGAACGCTTCTCAATACTCTCCATATCCGCTAAGACTAGCTCAAGGTCAATCGTTTCAATGTCTCTCTTAGGGTTTACATTACCTTCAACGTGGACAACATTCTCATCTTCAAAACACCGAACGACATGAACAATTGCATCAACCTCTCGAATGTGAGACAAGAACTTGTTCCCTAAACCTTCTCCTTTGCTTGCTCCCTTAACCAGTCCCGCAATATCTACAAACTCGACAGTTGCTGGAACGATCTTCTTAGGATGAACCATATCCGCAAGTTTTTGCAAACGAGAATCAGGCACTTCCACCATTCCAATATTCGGATCAATCGTGCAAAAAGGGTAATTCGCGGCTTCAGCACCCGCTTGAGTAATGGCATTAAATAATGTCGATTTACCTACATTCGGCAAGCCAACAATTCCTGCATGTAAAGTCATGACTGAACCTCCTCATAATACGCTGACGAGCTATCTTAACAGATTATATGTGATGTTTTCTTACTCTGCAACCACTCTGCTCATTTTTCATCAGCACGCTGAAGAATCTCCTTCAAATTGCGTTCTAGTTTAACTCTAGGAATCCAGGCTTGATGCTGGCAGCCTAAGCATTGTATTCGGAAATCCATCCCCGTTCGCATCACTTTCCAATCTACACTACCACAGGGGTGTGGCTTACGAAGACGAACGATATCTCCTACATTTAACGGAATCATCATTGACTCCCCCTCCCTAGATCGAGGTTCGAAGTTCGAGGCACGAAGTACGAATAATGAAGATCGCACATCCTGCTCACTTCTCATCCCACATTTAACCTGTAAGTAAACCCGTAAAAAGTTAGAATATTAATTGTGTTATCTTTAGACCTTGTCTTCATTAGGACGTTTCACGGAATCAGCCATAATAATATTTTGCTGTGGTGTTCGAATTCCTTCTTTTAAAAAGGCACTGTGAATTTGTCGACGTAATTCTCGCTCTAGGCTCCATTGCTCATTAGGGTGGGTAAAGGCTATCACTCTCAAAACAGCATTTCGTTCTCCAAACTGGATTACGCCCTGTACAGTGGGGGGATCAATAATTTTATCACCAAACTCGGCACTGACTATATCACAAACAGAATGCATAACTTTCATTGCTCGGTCTAAGTCTTCATCATAGGGTACCTGAATATCAACCAATGCCCTCATCTTACCCCGGCTGAAGTTTGTAACAGCTGTAATACTCCCATTAGGAATAATATGAAGTTCCCCACCCCAATCCCTTAGATGTGTCGCCCTAATCCCTGTCTCTTCAACAACTCCTGAGAATTGTCCAGTTTGAACATAATCTCCAACAGAAAACTGATCTTCGAAAAGGATGAAAAATCCTCCAATTATATCTTTAACCAAGCTTTGCGAACCAAAACCTAATGCAACACCTAAAACACTAGCCGAGGCTAGAAGCGTGCCCGTATCAAAATTAAATAGGTGTTTGAGCGTATGTAATATAGCTGTAAAGGTAATTAAATAAAACGACATACTGCGTAGAAGCGAGAACATGGTATTGGCTTTACGTTCATTGAGAAGTTTTTTTCCTTTATTATCTAAAAACACTCGACGTAATAAATAAATTACTAACCCATAGGCGACACGTGCGATAACAAATATTATAACAATATATAATAATGAATTTAAAACTGTTGCTCCTAATTGGTGCCAATTAAAACTGTTCAAGCTGTTCTGAAGCCATGTACTTTTCATGTTATAGGTCTTCCTTTTCGGTTAATAAGTTGGCCTTAATATTTCAGAAATGCATGATACCCTCGTATCATCATGACCAAATCAGCAATGGAGGAAATTTCCCAAGGAGCATGCATACTTAGTATTCCAACACCACAATCCAAGACTTCCATTCCGTATATGGCCATATATTGGGCAATTGTTCCACCGCCGCCTTGATCAATCTTCCCTAATTCAGCAGTTTGCCAAGAGATCTTAGCCTCATCGAAAATTCGTCGTACCTCTGCGACAAATTCGGGGTTAGCGTCACTAGTATCATACTTTCCCCCAGAACCGGTATATTTACTAATAACGAGACCTCGTCCTAAAAAGGCTGAATTACGTTTATCCATAACCTCCGCATAATTAGGATCGTAGCCACCCGTGACATCCGCAGAAAGTGCTTTGGCACGAGCCAGAGATCGCCTAACCATTAGTCCATCGTAGTTTCCATTTTGTAATGTGATGAGTTCCGCTATAAAGTTTTCTAAGAAGCGAGCTTTCATACCAGTATTGGAATCGCTGCCAATCTCTTCTTTATCCGCGAAAAGGACAATCGTAGTCCACTCTGACTGCTCAATTCCTTCAAGCGCTTTCCAGGCAGCAAAAGAACAAATTCGATCATCTTGGCCATATCCGGCAATAAAGCTTCGGTCTAATCCTGCATAGCGAGCTTTTCCGGCAGGAACAACCTCTAACTCAGCACTTACAAAGTCATCCTCTTCAATTCTATATTTGTCCTTAAGGATAATGAGTATTGCCGATTTTACCCGTTCTTCTCCCTCTCCAGTTGAAGGATTGTGTCCTAACAAAAGATTGAGTCCTTCTCCGGATATTGCTTCGCGTAACTTCTTGTTATATTGATCCTTAGAAAGGTGTGGGAGTAAGTCCGAAATTGTGAAGATTGGATCTTCTTCTTCTTCCCCGATCACAATTTCTACCTTATGCCCATCACGGAGGATGATAACTCCATGAAGAGCCAGAGGCAAGGCCATCCATTGATATTTCTTAATCCCTCCATAGTAATGGGTTTTTAAAAAAGCTAACCCTTCTTCTTCATAGAGAGGGCGCTGTTTAATATCTAACCTAGGAGCGTCAAGATGGGTTGCAATTAAACGGAATCCTTCATTTAATGGCCGGAGTCCTGCAATAGCCAAAATACCAGCTTTCCCCCTAACCGCCAGACGGACCTTTTGACCGGGCTTAAAATTATCCACATCATCAAGAGGTATAAACCCTTCTTGGCAGGCCCATTCCTCAATGATCTGCCAAGATTCCCGCTCTGTTTTTCCCTTACTCAGAAAAGAAAGATACTCTATTATCGCTTGCCCTTCTTGCTCCGAAATCTTTAGTTCATCCCATGCTAATTTTACCTTTTTTTCACTCATTAAGAAATCACCCTTAAAACCTTTATTATCTTAGCAAAATTGTTCTGGCCAGATATTCTAAGTCTTCTTCTACTCCGTTTGATTTATACCATGGCGATACTCTAACAACGGACATCCATGTTCGATTCATCACCGTCGGACATATAAAGAGGCGCTAAGGCCCCTATATAAGTTCGGCTAAACTTCAGATACCATTCAGATACCAGTAGTATGTTTTCTTATGGAATGGCTTAAAACCAAATTCCTGTACCCATTCCTAACGGTTCAAGAAGCCTTTCTCTAAGTCGGGCTGAAAACATCTGGTCTAAGACATTAAAGGTCTCTACCAAATAAGGATAAAAGTACGAGTTCTGAACAAGCTCAATAAAACTATGATTTAGTCCGAGCTGTAACATTGGTGACAATAAGCCCGCCAATACAGACAAACCGATAAGAGAACTTAGCCCTCCAAACAACAGTCCCCCTCCTCGATTAAACGATCCACTCCAAATTCCTAAAGGGCGAAGGAGAATAAATACTAAGAACTGCAAAAACAACACCACACAGTAAAAAACTAAGCCAAAAGCGATAAGATTTAAGATGCTATCTGTAATCGTGCCTGCTAGGCTGTGAGTCACTTGTTCAACAGTTTGAGGTATTTGTTCGCCCGACAATTGTAGGGAAGGAAGCATGTTACGCCATTTTTCGGGAATTATACTAATAATATTTCCTAAGACTTGCTGTTGTAAAGTTAAGGCCTTAGACTCTACAGATGGAAGTAACGCTCGATAGATCATTGGCTCTATCCATTGCCTAAGTGGAAAGTACTGTTCAGTCAAGCGAAGAGCGGCCATGTATTGCCACGATGCTACCAAAAAACCCGCAAGCCAAATAATAAAATTGACGATACTTGTTATTAAACCTCTTTGATAGCCATGTAACGCTCCTAGCAAGACAAACCCTACAATAAGCACATCAATCAGATTCACATACTCCCCTCCTAATATCCCATTGCAAACAATTCTTCTAATTCTATTGAATTCGTTTAGCTCAACTGAACTTCGAAGCTTCATTTGAGCACTCTACCCTACTGTTATGAAAGGCTGCCCACATTTAGAAAAGGGGGTCTTAAAACTAGATATAGCATATTCGGGTGTTCAATCTCACATGCATCCCGATATGTTAAAAGGCAGCTTCACGCTGCCTAAACTTAACTAAAAAACTCTCATTACAGCTTCTCTAAAACTGTAAGAATAATTAGAGCTAAATGCAAATTTGTATTCGAATAACGAACCTCAACTTATGGCGGGGATGCGTGCGAATCGAACACACCTCGGAACGTTCTGCGTCCCGACGCGCGGATTTGAAGTCCGGGAGCAGCACCAGCCACCATCCATCCCCTTACTAACGGAATAATATTATCACATTCATAATAATTTGGGAAGTAATTACTCTATGCAAGATATAGTTAATTTATTACTTAAGAAATAAGGTTTAATTTTTAGTAATTTTGAGCACATTATAATCGTTAAGAAAATTTCAAGCTCTTTTAAACGTTTTAATAAAAAGGGGGTTAAATTCTTGAATCGTTCAGAAATTATATTCTCAAACTTAACAAGCGACCAGATTAATGATTTAAAAGCTTTAGAAAACAAGTTTAACACCAGCAATACTGGCCAGGAAACTATCTTAATAGCCTATACTAATCCAAAATAATTAAGATAATAGACCTATACTCAATAATAGAAACAACAACTTGTAAGGAAACTAGTGCCAAGCCAACAAGGCGATGGCTAGATGGACGAGTTGCCCCTGTAGCCAAGGATGGCGAGCGTACGCGGTAACCGTTTGCAGCAAGTATATAACAAAAAGTAATTTTTTCTGACTAGTAAAAATATACTGCCGACCAGTTAGCTTGATCCAAAAAAACAATAGTGAGATCCCTCAATTGATTTACACTCAAGTATAAGTTTTGTTTAAAACTCCTGTAGTCATTATCCTTACATATCTTTTTCAAAGAAAGAAAGCACTAGGTGAATTTCATTCACTTCAGTGCTTTCTTCGGTCATGAGCAAAACCTTACTTTATAAATGATGATTATTTTTTAATCTGATATCCCTTTTTCTCTAAAGAGGTTTCAACTTCGGCTACTTGATCACCTTGAAGGCGAGCAAGAATTTGAATTTGATTATCTTTAAGATGATATACAGCTAAACTTCCTATATTTACATCATACTCTTTGGTTGAAAGAGCAAGGTCTAACATAACGCCAATTTGATCCTTTGTTTCGATCATTACACGCTGACCTGGACTACGAAATCCCATAATATCTAAAAAAGCATCCATTATATCTGAGCCAGTAATAATCCCAACTACTTTGCCATCATCCACGACAGGTAACCCTCCGATTTTATGATCGCGCATTAGCAAAGCCGCGTCCTCAATTTGCGTGTCTGGATGACAGGTTACAACCTTTTTAAGCGCTACTTCACGGATGGGGGTTTTGGCTATAAGATAGTTAAGTTCGAAAATACTTAAAGTTGTTGCTGGAGAAGGAGAGACCTCGCGAAGATCCCCATCTGTTACTAATCCAACAAGTTTACCCTTTTCTACGACTGGCATTCGGCTTATCTTTTTTTCCCTCATAAGTGCCATTGTGTCTGCAATAGTTTTTTCCGGAGTCACTGTGAAAACTTGAGCTGTCATAAATTGACGAACATACATGTACCAATTACCCCTTTCTTCTTTAGAGCTCGGCCAATTAATGTCACTCTTTTGGCACCAAGCTAGTGTTGCCGGCAGATGCTTAGTAGCCACTTATGTCATGGCCAAATAGCCAAGTGTCCCTGTAGCCCTGACTCAACCGAAGAATGGCTGAGATTTGAACACCGCCATGACTCGAACAAGGATGTTCGAGAATAGAGCGCCGGCCATGGATGGCCAAGTGTCCCTATAGCCAAGGATGGCGAGAAGGGACCATCGCCATGGATGGCTAGATGCCATGATGGTGAAAGACCATGGTAGCGAGAAGGGACTGCTCCGGAAGATCTACTTACTGAAGATGCATGCTCGACCATGCGTAGAATAAATAAAGTTCCGAATAACGATAACACTTATGACCGTGAGCCAAAAAGCCCTTGTCCACGTAATGGTTTTAGGTAATTATTAATAATATCATACACTATATCTAACTTTATATCTTAATAGATTTTATAATAATTTTTTTAAAATAATAGAGCAATTAGTTACAATTTGCATTAAAACTACTTGCTCTTATGTTGCCTTCCCCTCATATAGAAAATAAAAATTTAAAAGAGAGTTCGTTTATCCCCTTTACGCTGTGTTAAGTGTTGTTGATCAAAGTACTCCAACAAAGGGACTGTATATTTTCGTGACGTTCCCCATAACTCTCTAACTTCAGCAACTCCAACTTCACCTTTTGACTTTAATGTCTCAATTAAACTAATTTTGGCCTCTAGAATATCCTCCTTCCTATAGAAAAATCCACTAACCGAGATCCATTCTTCTTGCTCACATAAATATCCGGCGTACTCCTGTATCTCTCCCTTAGGGATCTCACATAATTCCGCGACTGTACCTAATTCAGGGGGCATAAGTCTAACATTTTGCCAATTGAACCGTAATGCATTGAGTTGTTTAATTATACGCATAGGAAGTTGTACCCCTTCGTTTGTTTGAACTTTGCTCCCAGAGACGCGGTAAAACTTTCGTGCGCTTCCTTGCTCTAGAATCGTTTGCCAACGCCGATGTGTCCAGGTTATTCCTAGGCGCGTTTTAAGTTCCTCCCTACTGATTCCTCCCCGTAATGGGTATTCCTCTTCCTGAGATCTTACAACATCAATCAGTTTTGCCCTCCACGCTTCAGCTGACACTTTTCCCCAGTAGAGACAAACATCATCTTCCATCCAAATTTCCAATCGTTCTAATTCCTCCAGAGATTTTAGATTATCTTCTAAATCAGATGAATTCACATGCAAGCGAACTGCTAGGTCTGAAGCAGTTCTAGGCTCGTTCATCTCTCTTTCTAAAAGGTCAAGCGGATCCCCTTGGTCCTTAACCCTCATTTGAGCCAATACACTTTCTTTAAATCGTTTCAATTTGAATTCGGCTACACTAAGTATTTTACCTCCAGCAATCGTATGGGTAGGAGAGTAAAACCTTAACACAAAGCGATCACCCGGTGCAGCAAGAACTGGTTCTTCAAGTAATATTTGAGCAAACCCTTCTTCTCCGGAAGGTATTTCCTCTTGTTCCAATAGATGTATACGCCCCAAAATTTCCGTCGTTCCAATGTGAAAACGAACTCGCTGTCTTTGGATTAAAGGTTTCTCCGCGGAAGGAAGATTGATTATCTTTAAATCTAAAATTTTACCAACCTTAAATATCTTTGGTTTTACAAGAACTGAACCTCGATCCACATCTGCAACATCTACTCCAGCAAGATTTACGGCTACCCTTTGTCCAGCTCCAGCAAAGTTTACCTTATTTTTATATACTTGGAGCGAGCGCACCTTAGCAGTTATATGGCTAGGCTCAATTGCAAGTTCTTGCCCTAATTCAATAGTCCCACTATGCAGGGTTCCTGTCACAACTGTACCAAAACCTTGGATACTAAATACCCTGTCTATTGGCATCCTAACTGGACCGCTAGATTTCTTACTTTCAACTTCAGATAATAACTCATCAATAGTTTTTCGGAGTTCATCTATCCCTTCACCTGTCTGAGCAGAAACACTGCATATTTGCGCCTTATTAAATGCGGTATTTTTAAGTTTTTCATGGACCTCTTCTTCCATAAGTTCAAGCCAATCTTCGTCCACTAGATCCACTTTGTTTAAAACAACAATTCCTCTTGGTATTCCCAATAGTGTTAAAATATCTAAATGTTCTTGAGTTTGGGGCATGATCCCTTCGTCAGCCGCAATGACAAGTAACACAATATCCATGCCACTTGCCCCTGCCAACATCTGTCGAACAAAACGTTCATGGCCGGGTACATCGATCATCCCAACTTGCCGCCCACTTGGCAATAACATATGTGCAAACCCTAGTTCGATAGAGATACCTCGTTGCTTTTCTTCTTTTAAACGGTCTGTATCCATACCGGAAAGAGCCCGAATTAACTGTGTTTTACCGTGATCCACATGCCCAGCTGTCCCAACTAAATAGTGTCGTTCGTCCATTTTCGTTCCCCTTATTTATGTGGCTTATACCACAATTCTTTAAGCCAACTTCATCATATCTACTATAGCAAAAATTACACTTGTAAAGCAAATCACTTTTTGTGAGGACGCTTTCTAATATCGTTTATCGATTATCCCCTTGTGCCAGTAATAGAGAATAGTTGGCATAAAAACAAGACCTAAATAGCCAAACAGTGGATATACGAGCTGTACTATCTGAGAGAACTTTACCCCTGCAATTGGAAAAAGCAGAGAAAATAATATAAATATTGCCTTAACATAACTAAATCTTCCTGAGTCAACCATTCTGCTTATAAGACTAAAACCATTACCTACTGCTGCAGTAATCATTGCTAACCATAAGACCACTACGTAAAAGAAGGCTGGCCAATCTCCTAACTTACCTGCTATTCCAACCATAGGAATTTCTAAGCCTAATATATCTGGAAATCGAAGTAATGATGCTCCAATAGAGAAAGCAAACAAACCTAGTGCCATTCCACCTAAAATTGCTCCTAGGCGTGCACCAGCCTTTTGAACTTCCCGCCCAAGTGATGCGAACACCACCATGGCCAAAGTTACATTAAATGACACGTATAAGATGGCCGAGATTACCCAATTACTTACAATTGGATTTGCTAATACTACGATAGGTTCACTATCTCTTGAAGTTGTAATAAAAATTGCTGCGGTAGCAATTCCTAAACAAAAGATAAACTTCAAGGGTATAAGGACAGTATTTATCCATAAAACCCCTTCACCACGATACCATAACGCTAATACAATAACACAGCCCGTCAAAAGAATTCCTAACCATTTTGAGAATCCAAAATACTCGTAAAAAAGTGCCCCACTGCCAGATATCATTGCAAGCATTCCTACAAATAAGAGAATACTTACAAGCATATCGGCCCATCTTCCCAACCATGGACCCAATAAGCAATCAAAAAATTCATTGTAGGATGTTATTTTCCATCGATTTTGTAAATCTAACATACCCCAGCCCAGGAGAGAAAATAGCACTGAACTAAGAACAACTCCGACTAGACCCCAATAACCAAAACGGGCAAAGAATTGCTGAATTTCTTGTCCTGAGGCAAATCCTGCCCCCATTACTGCTCCCACATAGGTTGCAGCTACTTGAAATGTTGTTTTCCACGGCATGATTACTCCCTCCTCGCCATCATCCTTATGGCTAGAATCAAGATCTCATGCATAAAAACTCTATGATTTGGGAAATAATTTATTGATAGCTTTTTTTATAATTTCACTTAAGGGGGCAGCTTGTGAGTTTATTTTCATTATTCACTGAAACTCAAAAAATCAAAGCCCACGTAGATGATTATACCGCTAAAGCAAAACTTGAGACGCGGCTTTCTGATCTATTCGTTTCCACTCAGAAACGCCCCGCTGTTATTTTGTGTATCGGAACCGATCGTTCGACGGGAGATGCTTTAGGCCCGTTGATTGGTACGCATCTTTCCCGTCTAAAATTGCCTCAACTGAATATCTATGGCACATTAGATGATCCTGTCCATGCTACAAATCTCGAAAAGAATATACTTCATATTCAGCATAGTTTTCCAAATCCATTTATTATTGCTGTCGATGCTTGTCTTGGACGTTTAGATTCTATCGGCTGTATTACCCTAGCGGATGGACCTTTAAAACCTGGGGCTGGAGTTAATAAAAATCTACCTGAAGTCGGTGAAGCACACATGACGGGCATTGTTAACGTAGGCGGATTCATGGAATATATGGTATTGCAAAATACTCGTCTCAATTTAGTCTGGCGATTGTCAGAAAATATTAGTTCTCTAATAACACGATCCTACTTAAGAGTACGTGTGTAGTTAATTAGTTCATATATCTCGTATTGGAACTCTTATAGTTAAATCCTTCAGTTGTGATACGAGTGTTGAGAGTATTGCCGAAGCAGCAGAGCAAACGATGCACAGATTTTAGGCGAAGGAGATGTCTTCACTCCTTCGCCGCCAAGTGTTCCTACTCGAAAGGCGCTTTAGATTTTTTGCCCAATCATCGCTTTTAAAATAACCTCTTTTTCTTCATCTGAAAGCGAATAGATTGACTGTCCTCCGTTAATCGGTTTAGCATATATTCTTGCCTCTTCTCGACTATGAATAGAGCTAAGAACTAGTCCATTACCTTCTTGATTCAAGAACGCTACAGCAAAGCTTAAGTCACTACCAACATCTTCAAATGCTCTAAAGCGAAGTATTTCGGCTCGGTCTATACTAGCCCTCAGTTTATGTTCAATAGGAGTAAGCCGATCATTAGATTTTTCATAGTTTCTTTCTAGTTGAGCTACTTTATTGACATACTCATCTAATAAAACATCCATTTGTTGTCCATTCAAAAATGTCTGTAAACTTATATATGAAGCTTGAAATCGTTTCATTCGACGATAAAGTAAAATTGTTAATATCAAAACAGTAAATATAATTACTGTTAATACACATATAGCCCACCAATACAAAGGAATTATGCCCACCAGAATCGCCAAATACTTGCCTGGTTGTTTAAAATCGCAACTTTTTGTTCCAATTTTCTCCTTGTCGACTAAACAAAGTGGTAGATGACAGGACATACATTTCCTGACGAACTACCTTAAACCAGGTTTATTCACTCCCTTTCTGCTTCAGTAAACTTGCCATTGATTCACAATCTCCTTTGACAGTTAGTACTCGATGGAGAAGAATGTACCTTTGATGATAGTCTTCTACTCGAAATCATTTCAAATCTTATTGACTTTAACTAAACCAAGTTTATTCAGCCTATCCTAAATGTATTCGCGTAAATATAATAGTTAGCGGAATTGCTATAAACAATCCCGGTAATAGATTGCCCACTTTTATCTCTTTTATTTCTAGAATATTTAATCCGATTCCTACAATGAGAAGACCTCCGGTAGCACCCATTTCCGTAATAACCTGTGGCGATAATACTCCTTGTAATAGACCAGCCGAAAATGTCAGTAACCCTTGATATATAAATACTGGGATTGCTGAGGCTAGTACTCCAATTCCCATCGAGGAAGCAAATACCACTGCAGTTATTCCATCGAGCATTGCTTTAGCGTAAAGTATAGTATTACTACCGGTAAGTCCACTCTCCAATGCCCCCATAATTGCCATAGCTCCAACACAGTAAATCAAGCTTGCTGTTACAAATGCCTTTGTAAATCCAGCCCCTTGACCATCTTTTGATAATTTACGTTCAAGCAACATTCCAAATTGTTGTAGCCGTTGTTCTATATCAATCAATTCTCCTACTATTCCACCTAATACCAAGCTTGCAATAACCACTAACGTATTTTTAGTTTGAATAGCCATACATAACCCAATCAGTAATACGGTAAGACCAATTCCTTGAATTACTGTTTTCTTGATCCTATCTGGCAAGGTGTGTCCGAACATTAATCCTAACAGACCTCCAATTAATATGGCTACTGTGTTCACAATGGTACCTAACAACTATATTCCCTTCTTTCTAACAACTACACCAGCAATGTTCCACGTGGAACACTTCTACTGAAACTTAACAAATAATCTATGAAGTTAGTTTTTAGTAACGTAATGTTCCACGTGGAACATTACGTCAAACTTAGTAAATTCTCATGTCGTTAGGCACACCACTAAAGAATGGAGCAAGGATTTTTCAGAGCAGACCCCAATGCCAGTTTGTACCATTAGTTGATAAATGTTAGTTATATAAGGCAGAATATAACTCTTCTTAATATACTATCAACACACAGTAACTATCATTGTGCCTTGCCTTCTGAGCGAATCTGTAATCAAAAATATCCTGTCTAAATCACGGAAACTCCAGTGGTTAACAACAGCAAGGTAAATTATTCAATGCGGATGTTCCATAACTCTAAAAGTCGGTTTAACTCATCTTCAGAAAAATATTGCACCTCAATACTACCACGTTTATAATCTCCTTTAACAGTAACCTTCGTCTGAAAACTCGTCCGTAATTGATCCTGAACATTGTGAAGTAAGGGATATTTCTCACGAACGGGTTTTTCTTTTTCTGCTCTTTCAGTTAGTCTATTAATAAGATTTTCAGTCTCTCTAACTGATAATTGTTCTTTAGCAGCCTTTTGAGCAGTTAGTACTTGTAAGGAGGTATCTTTAACCCCAAGTAATACCTTCGCATGTCCTAAAGAAATCAAATTATTTCTAAGTAAGTCGAGAACTGCTATAGGCAATTGAATTACACGTAAAAGATTAGTTACAGTTGTCCGTGCTTTACCTACTCGTTGAGCAACCTGCTCTTGACTTAACCCATATTCTCGAATTAATCTTTCATAGGCTAAGCCTTCTTCGACAGGAGATAAATCTGCACGCTGAATATTTTCAATCAAAGCTCGTTCGGCCATTTCCTGATCACTACATAGTTGGACTATACATTTGATTGTAGTTTGACCAGCAATTTTTGCTGCACGCAAGCGTCGTTCACCAGCAATAACAAAATAGCGTTCCCCAACTGATCTTACTAAAATTGGTTGTAATAGACCATGGAGACGCAAAGAGTCTGCCAAATCATTTAAGGCTTGTGGTTCAAAATCACTTCTCGGTTGTTCTGGATTAGGATCAATAATAGAGATAGGGATTTCTTTGATGCCTGTATCATTATCTATCTCATCAGAAAGTAAAGCTTGAAGTCCTCGGCCTAGTCCTTTCTTAGACACGTTCTAAGACCTCCTTTGCTAAATCACGGTATACTTCTGCGCCTCTAGAACGAGAATCATAAGTATTAATTGCCTTTCCATGACTGGGAGCTTCACTAAGGCGAACATTGCGCGGCACAATATTTCGAAAGACTTTCTGTGGAAAATACTTTTTAACTTCATCAACAACCTGAATAGAAAGATTAGTACGAGCATCAAACATAGTTAGGAGGGCGCCTAAAATATTTAAATTAGGATTAAGATGTTTACGAACGCGTTCCAATGTATTCATCAAAAGTGTTAATCCCTCGAGAGCGTAGTACTCACACTGGATAGGAATAATAACATCCGTTGCTGCAGTTAAGGCATTCAATGTAAGAAGCCCTAAAGAAGGTGGACAATCAATTAGAATAAAATCATAGTCATTTTTCACACTTTCAATAGCATTCCTCAATTTACCCTCACGTGAATTCTGTGCTACAAGTTCTATTTCTGCACCTGCTAATTCGATTCGAGCAGGAACAACCTTCAAGCCCTTTTGATCAGTTTTCATAATTACTTGTTCCAGAGGGACATCGTTTATTAGAACATCATAAATACAACGTGTAAGCTTATTCTTGACTATACCCATACCACTTGAAGCATTACCTTGAGGATCTAAATCTAAAAGCAGAACGCGTTTTCCTAGTTCAGACAAACAAGCACTTAAATTTATCGCCGTTGTAGTCTTAGCGACACCACCTTTTTGATTAGCGACAGCGACCACTTTAGTTATCAATAGCCCACACTTCCTTCATCACTCAATGCGAAAACCATTATAATACTATACTCTATGATAGTATCAAACCCCCCCCAATAAAAAAAGCGTATTTAACGCTTTTTTAAATAAATATTAAATATTATCATAAGATTATGCTCCGACAGCAATGATTTTTGGTAATGGAGAATATCGACTTTGCTTGAGAGACTCAGTTTTCACTACTTGACCATCCTTTTTAATAGTGCGAAACGTTTTAACAATATATCCAGGTTGGCCTTCTTGTTTAATAATCGATGCGCCATGAGCAAGCGTTTCATCAACAAGACGTTGTTCTTCAAAGGGAATAACGGAGTCAATTGTATCTGAAATAAGAATTTCCTGACCAGGAACTACTTTTCCGTACATTTCAATAGTAACAGCATTATTACTCACTTTAGTACGAACGAGTAAGTATCCACCCGTATCATTCATGAACTTTAAATCTAGATCCGGATAGGCTACCGTAGCGTCTTGACCTAATGGGACATATGAAATAGCTAAATCATGGTTGCTTCTTTGAGTCACCGCTAAATTTGCTAGTAATCCAGTGTTATATAAAGTGCTAGAAACTTGACATATTCCTCCCGCCAATCCAGGAACAAACTTTCCGTTGACGATAATATATGCATCTTTATATCCTGCTTCTACAGTTCTTTCGCCTACGATCTGATTAAACGATAAGGTATCCCCAGGCTTAATAATTTTATTATCCATTGCTTTAGCCGCTAAACGAACATTTCCTGATCTTGCAGTTTGCGATGGATCAAAACGTGTTGTATAACTCGCTAACAAACCAGTAATTTTTTGATCTTCTAATTGGGCGGCAGTTAAAATAGGAAGTTGCTCCTTATGTTGTACAGTTACTTCTGGTACCGGAGTATAAATATTGATTTCTTTAATTTGAGAGATCAAGTCCTGAGTATCAATAACCTGTCCAATTTGTTCATTCTTAATAATCATCGTGTTCTGCGGGGAGATTTCAAAAGAAGCATCAACTGCTGGCTTATTAAATGATTCTAAATTTTTCGTTAGTTTCTCTAATAATTTCTTATCATCCCACTCTTGAGTCAAACTTAAGTTTACTCCTTTAGAACTAGACATTTTATTTATGACTCTATTGAAAATGGAGCCTTTCCTACTTATTTCATAAGCTTCCACCAATGCCGAGTCTGCAGATACTTTAAGACCTAAATCACCAAGTTTAACATCTTGCGAATATTGATCAACATTTAGCTTCACAGTTTGCCCCATCAGACGTTGAATTTCTTTATCCATAGACTCTTTTGCTTGGTTCTGTGTTAAATTGCCAACGTTTACCTCAGAAATAGATACACCCTCTGCTATGAGATGATGGTCCCATGTATAAAGCAGAGCTGAAAGAGAAGCTAAAACTAACACAGAAAGAATAAGTGCTAAAGAAATATAAAATGCTTTACTCTTCTTGAAATTAAGACTTGACCTTTGTCTCTTTGAAGTACCTCGATTTCTTCTACCAGTGTCAGTTACTGAAACTACATTTTCATATGCCTGCCCAAGTCCCTGATTTTTCGAATCTTCCAAATTGCCCCCCCCTACTATCAACTCCGCTAAAACTGTAATATATTCATAAATTCGACGTTCTATCCACATTTCCTTCACTGTCCATCATAAAAAAGAGCCTTACATCTAAGAGAGTAATGCCCATTACTAATACAATTTTCTAAACAATGGGGATTTTTGTAGGAGTACCCGCCTTTCGCGGGTACTGTGAAGGTGTTTTTCTAACCTTTCGGATTAATATTACAGCTCGATGCTCTGCACTATTTCCTAAATTGAAATGCTCAATTCCTTCAGATATACCACCTAAAATCTTTAAAGCCTTGTCAGATTCAGTTAACTCTTGATCTGCCTGTAATCCCTTAGCTGCCAGGAAGCGCCCCTGAATTTTAAGTACAGGTAAAGCATACTCCAACAAAATCGGTAAACGTGCCACAGCACGTGAACTTATAGTATCGAAATATTCCCTGTAATGTACATCTCTCCCAAAATCCTCAGCTCTAGCATGTACGGTATTAATATCTTTCAAATCTAACTTTTCAATAACAACATCGAGAAAAGCTAATCTCTTTTTTAATGAATCCATTAGTACAACTTTCAGCTCCGGACGCAAGATTTTTAAAGGGATACCAGGAAACCCCGCTCCAGTACCCAAATCGGCGAAATGAATTCCTTGAATAAATTTTTGGATAACCATCGAATCTAAAAAGTGCTTTAAAATAACTTCTTGAGGATCTGTTATCCTAGTTAAATTTAATCTTTGGTTCCACTCAAGTAAAAGGTCACCAAATTGGCAAAGCTGACTGATCTGTAGCTCCGTTAATTGACACCCAATGTGCCTATAGGTTAACCCTTTAATTTGGTCAGCATACTCATTAAACAACTTTATTTCTCCCTTCTACGTCGTTGTTCTAAAGAAACGAGTAAAACGGAAATATCCGCTGGGCTTACGCCAGTAATTCGAGATGCCTGTCCCAAATTTAAAGGATTTACTTCCATGAGTCTCTGTCTTCCTTCCGTAGATAAACCTCGAATCTCTTGATAGCTAATGTTATCAGGTAGAATCCGTTCTTCTAATTTAGAAAATTTTTCAATATCAGCCCATTGTTTTTCGATATATCCAGAATACTTCGCTTCAATTTCTGCCTCTTCCAACACTTCCATATCTATGCTATCTAACTCTGGAAGTAGTTTAATTAAATGTTTAAGGGAAATTTCCGGCCTACGAATTAAATCTTGAGCACTAATTCCTCCTCGTGTCGGCGTAGAGTTAGCATCAATCATTACTTTTTGTAGATCCTCACTCAAAGGAGAGAACACCGTAGATTTTAAAAGCTTTCCGATATTCTCAAAGTTTTGTTTCTTTTCGTTAAAACGCTGCCAGCGTTCCTCTTCGACTAATCCTACCGCTCTTCCTTTTTCTGTTAACCTTAGATCCGCATTATCTTGTCGAAGAACAAGCCGATACTCAGCTCTAGATGTTAAGAGGCGATAAGGCTCTTTGACTCCTTTTGTGACTAGATCATCCACTAAGACCCCTACATAACCATCTGAACGACGAAGAACAAAAGGATCTTTATTTAATGCTTGCAGTGCGGCATTAATTCCAGCCATTAACCCCTGAGCAGCAGCCTCTTCATATCCAGAAGTTCCATTTAACTGACCCGCCGTAAATAATCCCTTTAACTGGCGAACCTCTAAACTAAGGGAAAGTTGATGGGGCAAAACATAATCATATTCAATTGCATATCCGGGACGTAACATTTGAACATTTTCTAAACCTGAAATGCTTTGTAATATTTGAACTTGAATCTCCTCAGGCATGCTAGTAGATAGGCCAGCAACATAAAGCTCATCACTTTGCCAGCCTTCAGGTTCTAAGAATATTTGATGTGCTTCTCGTTCTGCAAAACGTACAATTTTATCCTCAATTGAAGGACAATAGCGAGGACCGATACCTTCAATTTTTCCAGAGTACAAAGGAGCACGATGGAGGTTATCACGTATGAGATCATGGGTTTTATTACCAGTATACCCTAGCCAACATGATGCTTGCTTAGAAGGATCCCTATGCCAAAAAATACTTTCTGTAGGCATAAAAGAAAAACGCCAAGGGATCTCATCGCCTGGTTGTATTCGAAATTTAGAATAATCAACAGACTGGCGATGAATTCGTGGAGGAGTCCCTGTTTTAAATCTTCCTAATTCAACTCCAAACTCCTTAAGTGAATCCGAGAGCGACATTGCTGGAATCTGACCATTAGGCCCACCTTGGTACATAGAATCCCCAATAATAATCCTGCCACGCAAATAGGTACCACTTGTTAATACAACATTTCCTGATTCAAAACGTGCACCAGTTCGAGTTACTACACCGGTCACCACACCATTTTCAACTCTAAGACGTTCAACTAACCCTTGAACAACAGTCAATCGAGTTTGGGAGAGTAAAGAATTGCGCATATTCGTTTGATACGCCTGTTTATCAGACTGTATTCTTAATGCATGTACAGCCGGACCTTTTCCAGTATTTAGCATTTTAACTTGCAAGGATGTTTCATCCGCGATAATTCCCATTTGACCACCTAAAGCGTCGATCTCTCGAACCAAGTGACCTTTGGCTGGTCCCCCAAGAGAAGGATTACAAGGCATATGTGCAACCGTGTCTAAGTTCAAAGTCAGCAAGAGGGTCTCACACCCTATTCGCGCAGCAGCAAGCGCAGCCTCACACCCAGCATGTCCAGCTCCAACAACTATTACATCATATTTTCCAGCAAAGTATTCCAAGGCACATCCTACTTTCCTATACAAAATCGAGAGAAAATATCCTCAAGAAGAGATTCTTGAACATTGTGACCAGTTATTTCTGAGACATATTGTAAGGCTTGTCGGATATCAATAGAAAGTATATCCCAGGGCATTCCCTTCTGCAAACTCTCCAAAGATTGTTTTAAAGCATTATCACAATGCACTAGTGAAGAAATTTGCCGAACATTAGAAAGTAGTGGGTCTGATGAAAGAACAGTCTCCCCTTGATAAACCATTTTTCTGATTGCTTCTTCAAGCTCAGTAAATCCTTTATGCTGCAAAACAGAAAAAGGAATGCAAAGTCCTTTTTCATATATCGAAATGGCTTCTTTATCTTCTTGTAATAAATCTATCTTGTTTAAAAGCACAATGACTTTGCCAGAGTATGTATTTAATATTTGGAATTCTACTTCAGTTAGAGGGAGATTTGCTTGTACCACCAACAATATTAACTCAGCAGTCGTTAGAGCTTTCCAGGCTCTTTCAATTCCCATACGTTCTACAAGATCATTGCTCTCACAAATACCAGCGGTATCAACCAATTGTAAAAGAATTCCGCCAACACTAACAGATTCTCTAATCTCATCCCTAGTTGTCCCAGGGATATCAGTAACTATAGCTCTTTCCTCATTTAATAGTGCATTAAGTAAACTCGATTTACCAACATTAGGCTGACCAACAATAACCGTTAATAAGCCATCTCTTAGTATTTTCCCAGTTTTGCTTCCTGCTAGTAAAGGCTTAATATCCTTAAGAGCTTTATTAATAAGAGATTCAAGATTTTCTCTATCCAAACTTTCGACATCATCCTCAGGAAAATCAATCCCGGCCTCAATAAAAGCTAGCACTTCTAAGATTTCTTCCCTCAAATTAACAATTTGATTTGAAAGATGTCCATTCAACTGAGATAAAGCTAAATTTGCAGACGTTTCAGTTCGAGAACTGATTAGATCAATTATTGCCTCTGCTTGAACTAAGTCAAGCTTACCATTTAAAAATGCTCGTTTTGAAAATTCACCAGGATCAGCTAAACGCGCACCATGACGAATGCACGCTTGCAAAATTCTTTGAGCCACAAACGGTCCCCCATGGCAATTAACTTCATAAACATCTTCACCTGTATAAGAAGAAGGAGCAAGCATTTTACCGATTAAAACTTCATCGAGAATTCTATTTTCATCACGAAAAGTACCAAGATTTAGAGAGAAGTTTTCATTGAGTGACCAACGTTCTCTATTCTGAGGGTAAAAACACTTTTCAATAATATATCCTGCTTTAGAACCGCTCAATCTTAAAACATGAATACTGGCTTCCCCCATGGCCGTAGCCATAGCAACGATTGTATCTTCCAAAGCATTCATCTCCACTTTCATAAATAATAACCTAGTCTACCCGATGACTAAACCCCTACTAAATTCAGCAAAAGTCAATTTCCTATATTCTTATCTTTCATACGGCGTTACATACTCAATTAAATTTAATATAAAGAAAACTTGGCAATAGCCAAAAATGGCGAGGAGGAACCGCAGGCGGCCTCCAAAGTTCAAATTATGCACCCCGAAAGTATTAACGATAAGCTATACTTTCTACCCTGTAAAATAAATTTTCCATTCATTAGTGGAGCCGCGTAGCGGCATTTAGGTCTGACTAGTGTAAATAAAAAAGAGGGGTTTAACCCCTCTAGCCTCTTTTAAGTGATATGACAACCCTTCGATTCGGATCATCGCCCTCACTAAAGGTTGAAATTCTAGCTTCATCCTGCAAAGAAGTGTGTATAATCCGCCGTTCATGAGGGTTCATCGGCTCTAACACTATTCTTGTGCCTGTCCTCTTTACCTTTTCTGATAATCGTTTGGCTAAACGAACCAACGTCTCTTCACGACGTAGCCTATAGCCTTCTACATCAACAATAATTCGAACTCTTTCCGACAGTTGTTTAGCAACCGCTAAATTTGTTAAATATTGTAGGGCATCTAAAGTATCACCTCGTCTTCCTATAAGAATTCCAAGTTCTGGACCAGTGATATCAATGTGCCAATGTTCTCCATCTTTACTCACTTCAGTATCTGCAGTAACGCTAATAGCATGACAGACCTTCTTAATAAAATCTGCAGCCAACAAACCTGGGTTATCTTCATAAGATACACGCACTCTTGCAAGACGTGTCCCAAAGAGACCAAACAAACCCTTCTTAGTAGGCTCCTCTAAAACCTCTACTCTTACCCGATCACGATCTACAGCTAATTCCATAATTCCAGCGGTAATGGCTTCTTCAACAGTTTTCCCCGTTTTCTCTGCAATCCTCATGAACGATCCTCCTCACGCCTTACACGTTCCCTATATTGCTTTTTTATTTTTACTCGATAATCTGTTATTTATAAAAAGTTGTTGAAATATCGACACAACGTTCATCGTCACCCAATATAAAGCTAAACCTGCTGGAACTGTAGCGCTTATATAGGCAAAAAAAACTGGCATGATGTATAACATTGTTTTTTGGGTAGGGTCAGTAGAAGCATTTGGACTAGTTAATTTGGTTTGCAAATATGTTGTTGCTGCAGCAAAGATCGGTAATATCAAATGATATGACAAAGCAAAGCCATATACTTTTGTCAAATCAAAACCTAAAAACAAATGGGCGGAAGGATTTGTCGGATCATAGGGAAAATTAAGCAATGCACTATACAATGCCCAGAAAATCGGCAGTTGAATTATAATTGGGAGACATCCGCCTAAGGGATTCACATTATGTTCTTTGTATAACTCCATAACAGCTGCATTAGCTTTTTCTTTGTTATTTTTATACTTTTCTTGAAGAGCTTTTATCTTCGGTTGTAAATCAACTGTTTTACGCATTGAGGCCATCTGTTTATAAGTTAACGGAAAAATCAAAGTTTTAATTAAAATAGTTAAAAGTATAATCGCAACACCGTAATATGGTAGACCTACTGCAGTAGACAAACTATAGAGTATGTTTAATAAATAAGTCATTCCCTCAACAATAGTACTCACAAAAGCCCTCCTTAAACTGGGTCATGCCCTCCTGGATGAAACGGATGACATTTTAGAATCCGTTTTATTGATTTCCAACTTCCTTTAATTAGGCCGTACTTCAGTATAGCCTGAGCAGAATACTCCGAACAACTCGGGTAAAAGCGGCAAGTTTGTCCCTTTAGAGGAGAAATAAATATTTGGTATACCCTAATAACTGCAACTAAAATACGTCTCATTAATTTACTCACTTTTTATCAAGGTATTAGCTTTTTTCAATATATTCATCATACTGTTTTCGACTTCGGAGTAGGAAACTCCTTTGATTCTTGCTCTTGCTATACAAATAATTTGTATATTTTCCCTAATCTCAGATAGATGAAGCCGGATAACTTCCCTCATGAGTCTCTTTGCTCGATTTCGTTGAACAGCATTTCCTACCTTTTTGGAGGCAATAAAACCAAACCGATTAGGACCTTTGAAAAAAACATAAATGGCGACATATTTTACTGAATAATTTTTTCCGAGTTCAAAAATTTTTTTGAAGCTCGATTTTTGGCGCAAGCGAAACTTTCTTTGCAGCATAACTCCTCCAGGCTTACATTCCTTCTATAATATTCTAACTCACTATGCTTTAGTTTAAACGTTTTATGAGCTAGTATAACACCTCAGAAAAATTATTTATTAGAAAACTTGGCTGGCGCCAAGCCTTAAGGCGATGACCAAGGATGGATGAGATTAGAGCATCGCCATGTATAGCTAGGTACCGTGATGGCGAGAAGGGACCTTCCAGAAAGTATATAACGACAAGTTTATACTTTCTGACTGTAAAAAAAAGGCCACATAATTGCGGCCTTAAACTGATAACTTCTTCCGACCCTTTAAACGACGGCGCTTTATTACATTTCGCCCCGTTGGCGTACTCATCCGACTTAAAAAACCGTGAACACGCTTATGACGCCGATTCTTCGGTTGATATGTTCTCTTCAATTTAACGACACCTCCTTTATTTCAAACGAAAAAACATTCGAAGACAATCAAACTTACTTAGAGATTATACTCTAATAAATTTTAATCTGTCAAGCAATGGACTTTGACACAGTGTGGATAACTCTTCTATTAAAAAGTTATCCACTGTGAATAATTTTATAAACCTCCTATATTCCTGTTGATAACCCCAAAGAAACTTGATATTATATTTTTACAATACCTGACGACAACAACAAATCGTGTTTTCTTTTATTCACAACACGTAATTTGTTTAAGTTATCCACAAATGTGTATAAGTTTGTGTATAACTTTTTTATTGTCATTATTCTTTCATTTTTAGACAAGGGAGGTCCGTCAATGCCACCACAGTCGAACTCACTCCAATTATTGTGGCAGGAAACGCTAGAAAAACTAAAAAATGAACTTTCTAAGCCGAGCTTTGAGACTTGGTTGAGTTCTACGAGACTTCTTAATATTGATGGAGATACGCTTGTCATTAGTGTCCCCAATGAATTTGCAAAAGATTGGTTAGAAAGTCGTTATGCACCTATGATTCGGTCTTCTGTTCAATCCGTTTTAGGTCATTCTGTGAGTCTTCGCTTTATTTTATCTACTTTAGGAGATACTTATAGTGAACATATCTCTTCTGTGCCTACTGAAATAGTTTCTAAACATACTGAACCTATTACTAATTCTCTAAATACTAAATACACCTTTGATACTTTTGTAATTGGTAATAGCAATCGTTTTGCTCATGCAGCTTCCTTAGCTGTGGCAGAATCACCAGCCAAGTCCTATAATCCACTTTTTATTTACGGCGGAGTTGGTCTAGGAAAAACCCACCTTATGCATGCTATTGGTCATCATGTCCTTCAAAGGTCACCGAATACAAAGGTTATTTATGTTTCAAGTGAAAAGTTTACAAACGAACTTATAGATTCTATTAGAGATGAGAACCCTGAAGAGTTTCGTAATCATTACCGAAACGTTGATATTTTACTAATCGATGATATTCAGTTTTTAGCTGGTAAAGAGCGAACTCAAGAAGAGTTCTTCCATACATTCAATGCACTTCATGAAGCTAATAAGCAAATAATTATTTCATCTGATCGCCCACCAAAGGAAATTCCAACGTTAGAAGACCGTTTACGTTCTCGTTTTGAATGGGGCTTAATAACTGATATTCAGGCACCTGATTTAGAAACAAGAATTGCTATACTTCGAAAAAAAGCAAAAATGGAAAATCTACAAGTTCCTAATGAAGTAATGGTTTATATCGCAGACAAGATTCGTTCGAACATACGTGAGCTTGAAGGAGCACTGATAAGAGTCATGGCCTTTGCCTCACTTAGTTCAATTCCTATAACCGCAGAAGTTGCAGTAGAAGCATTAAAAGATATTATTCCTGCTAATAATACAAAGCAGATAACCATTGATATTATTCAAGAATCCGTTGCAAGATTTTTTAACTTATCACCCACCGATTTTAAGGCTAAGAAAAGAACTCGTGCTGTTGCCTTTCCCAGACAAATCGCTATGTACCTTTCTCGCCAACTGACAGATTTCTCTTTACCTAAAATCGGAGATGAATTTGGTGGAAGAGATCATACCACTGTAATGCATGCCCATGATAAAATTACACAAGCTCTGAGCAACGATCCAATACTCGAGAAAAAAGTGAATGAAATAATACAACGTATTCAATCAGATTAGAAATAACATATTGTTCATAACCTGTTGATAAAGTTGTTAAAAATTCTAGTATGTGGACACGTGGATAATTTAATCCGTCTGTCCACAACTTTTTCAACATCCTTTTTCTCAGTCATTTAGACATGTCAGTCTACTTATACACATGTTGACAAGCAATACTACTACAACTACTAACTATTATCTTATTATTAATAATCTGAATTAGAACCAGTAAGCTTAGAAAACTTGCTTGAGATATCTAACGTCAAGTTAAACGTCCAAAGGATATAATTTATAGGAGGATACGATTCATATGAAAATCTTCTGCTCAAAAGAAGCGCTGCTTTCTGGTGTAAATGCTGTTCAAAGGGCTGTTTCTAATAAAAACCCATTACCAGTCCTCCAAGGAATTTTAATTCAGGCCGAAAACCAGTCTTTACAATTTGCAGCTACCGATCTTGAAATGGGGATTCGTTGTGACGTTCCAGCCCAAGTCACTGAGGAAGGGACAATGATCGTTCCTGCTAAACTATTTACCGAAGTTGTTCGTAAATTACCAGATACAACAATTTCTTTAGTAGAACGAGATCAACAAATTATAATTTCTTATTACCAATCTGAAATCATACTTAATGGGTACGATCCAGAAGAATTCCCCCTACTTCCAGATCTTATAGAACCTTTATCATTTGTATTACCTACTATGATCTTTAAAAATATGATTAAACAAACTATATTTTCATGTGCAGCTGAAGAAAATAGACCAGTTTTTAATGGGATACTCCTTCAAATTGAAGGTACTAATATCCGATTAGTTGCAACAGATACCCATCGATTGGCTTACATCATTTCGGAAATAACTAATTCTGATGAATCACGTTTTAGCGGCATCATTCCCTCAAAAACTCTATCTGAAATTCATCGTTTACTAAGAGATGAGGATGAGGTCTTAACAATTAGTTATAGTAGTAATCAAGTAGTTTTTCAATTTGGGTCAATTTTTTTAATATCAAGGCTTATTGAGGGTCAATTTCCTAACTATAAACAAGTAATCCCTCAAACATGCGAGACTAAAGTTTATTTATCCGTTAAAGAATTTCTTGATGCAGTAGAACGTGCTTCATTACTTTCTCGTGACAAAAGTGGTGCCAATATTGTAAGAATAAATGTAGAAAGTAATGAGTTGAGAATTGATCAAACGTCTGAATTAGGCAAAATATCTGAGCAAATTGGCATAGAGATGGAAGGCAAAGATGTAAGAATAGCTTTTAACGCAAAATTTCTTATTGATGCTTTAAAAGTAATGGACAGCGATCGAATTTTATTTGAACTATCTGGACCATTTAGTCCAGGAGTGATGCGCCCTTTGGATAATCCAAATTATATTTATTTAGTATTACCGGTAAGAACGTCTTAATAATATTATGATGATTAATAATATGCATTTACAAAATTTCCGTAATTATGAAAATGAAAAAATCCGATTTATGCCTGGCACAAATATTTTAATAGGAGATAATGGCCAGGGTAAAACAAATATCATTGAAGGAATTTATTACTTATTAACTGGAAAATCATATAGAGTACATCGAGAACAGGAACTCTTACGTTGGGATCAAAGTGAATTTCATCTTTATGGTGACTTTTTAACGAATGATCACAAAATAACTTTGGAAAGTCATTATAAAGATAGAAGAAAAATAGTTAAAATTAACCAAGTATCTTGTCAACGTTTATCCGATTTTGTTGGGACCATTAATGTAATCTTCTTTTCTCCGGATGACCTTGTTATGATTAAAGGGGGGCCTTCGGAAAGAAGGAGATTTTTGGACTTACATATAGCACAAATGCGCCCTGGACATGTAAGTATTCTTAATGCTTATAATAAAGCGATTCAGCAGAAAAATGCTTTATTAAAGTCATACACCGACAAACATTTCAAATACTCTCAATTACTGCTTTGGAATGAACAAATTATTGAATTAGGAAAAAAGATTATTCTAAATAGAGCGGAGCTAACGCAGCGTTTACAAGATGTTGCAGACTCTATCTATGGGAATTTATCCTCAAAGAAAGAGAAATTAAAGATAATTTATTATTCTCTAGGCAAAAGAACAATAACTGAGGCTATATCTGAATTCCCAAAATTAATGAATGATAAATTAGAACAAGAGATAGAACGCCAAATGATACTCGTTGGTCCTCATCGTGATGATTTACAAATACTTCTAAATAATAAGCCAGGACGACTTTATGCATCACAAGGGCAACAACGTTCTTTAGTGTTAAGTTTGAAACTTGCTGAACTAGAGTTAATACGTCAAGAAAGAGGGGAATACCCCCTTCTTTTACTTGATGACGTGTTGTCTGAATTGGACCGTTTTAGGAGAGACTATTTAATAAAGTTTATTGAGTCTTCACACATACAAACTCTTATAACTATGACAAGTGCCGATAGTCATCTTGAGTTAGGAACACTTTATTTAGTAGAACAAGGACACATAAGGAGGAGGGAATCTTAATTGTATTTACATCTAGGTGGAGATGTTTTAATTAAAAAAGATGAAATAGTTGCAATTATAGACTTAGATATGACAAAATTAAGTCACAATAACCAAATATTTTTAGATAAGATGAAAAATTATTATAAAAATATTTGTTATATTTCTGAACAGGGAAGGGAAAAGACCTTAATTGTAACAAGAACTGATCTATTTTTTTCTCCAATTTCATCTATTACATTGTTTAAACGATCTTTTATTGAAATTGGAAAAGAAAATTAAAAAATTTAAATATTGAGTTTAAAACCACCTAAAATTGATACATCTTAAATTTTAGTGTACAATAAAAAGGTTGAAGGTATTTTTTGGTACTAGCAAAAATTATAACTAATTTGTTATATACTTTCTTGAAGGTCCCTTCTCCACCATTATGACGACATAACATTCATGGCGATGCTCTACCTTGAACATCCCTGTTTGAGTCATGGTGGTGTTAATAACCTCGGACATTTTGTTCGAATATTGGCTACAGGGACACGGCCTTCCATGACCATCGCATAAGAAACTATGGCGACTGTCGGCAATGAAGTCTTGGCGCCAACCAAGTTTTCTATAGGAGGAAACAGCTTTGCAAGAAAACAAAGAGTTACAAGTTCAAAGTACAAGTGACAATTATAATGCAGGACAAATCGAAGTTCTTGAAGGTTTAGAGGCTGTTCGTAAACGTCCTGGTATGTATATTGGCACCACAGGTCCACGCGGTCTCCATCATCTTGTTTATGAAATCGTTGATAATAGCATCGATGAAGCATTAGCAGGTTTTTGCAATAATATCGATGTGTTAATTCATGCAGATAATAGTATTACGGTTATAGATAATGGTCGAGGAATTCCAGTCGATATACATCCTAAAACTGGTAAACCCGCTGTTGAAGTTGCTTTGACAGTATTACATGCTGGGGGAAAATTTGGTGGAAGTGAAAGTGCCTATAAAGTATCGGGGGGACTTCATGGAGTTGGTCTGAGTGTTGTAAATGCTTTATCGAAATGGTTGGTTGTTGAGGTTTCAAAAGGCGGACATGTTTATCATCAGGAATATTCCATTGGAAAACCAACTACAAAGTTGGAAAACATTGGTGTAACCGAAAACAGTGGGACAAAGATATCCTTCATTCCTGATCCCGAAATATTTGAAGAGACAATTTATGATTTTAATATTCTAGCGCACCGACTTCGAGAATTGTCTTTTTTAAATAAAAGTGTAACAATTAATTTAACGGATGAACGAACAAATGTAAAAGAGACCTTTATACATACAGGAGGTATTCAAGATTTTGTTCGTTATCTTAATAAAAGCAAAGATTGTTTACATCCTCAACCAATATTTATCGAAACAATGAAGGATAATGTTCAGGTTGAAGTTAGTATGCAATATAATGATGGTTATACTGAAAATTTATTTTCATATGCAAATAATATTAATACCCAAGAAGGTGGAACACATGAGGCAGGTTTTAAATCCGCTTTAACACGCGTGGTTAATGACTACGCTCGTAAAAACAATATAATTAAAGCGGGTGACTCAAATCTGAGTGGTGATGACATTAGAGAAGGATTAACCGCCGTAATCTCAGTTAAAGTGCCTGATCCTCAGTTTGAAGGTCAAACGAAGACAAAGCTTGGAAATAGCGAAATTCGAGGAATTGTAGACTCTGCGACTGGTGAAGGTTTAGCCACTTTTCTTGAAGAGAACCCCTCTATCGCTAGAAAATTTATTGATAAATCGGTTCAAGCAGCACGAGCAAGGGATGCTGCTCGTAAAGCGAGGGAGTTAACTCGCCGAAAAAGTGCTTTAGAAGGAACATCTCTCCCTGGAAAACTTGCAGATTGTTCTTGGAAGGAACCGGATTTATGTGAAATGTATATCGTTGAAGGTGATAGTGCAGGTGGTTCAGCAAAACAAGGCAGAGATCGTCGGTTCCAAGCCATTTTACCCTTAAGGGGAAAAATTATTAATGTAGAAAAAGCAAGGCTTGATAAAATATTAGGAAATGCAGAAATACGAGCAATGATTACTGCGATGGGGACTGGTATATCCGAAGATTTTGATATTGGAAAAGCACGCTATCATAAATTAATCATTATGACAGATGCTGACGTTGATGGTGCTCATATTCGAACCCTATTACTAACCTTTTTTTATCGTTATATGAGACCATTAATTGAAAATAATTTTGTTTATATTGCCCAACCTCCCCTTTTCAAGGTTAAAAAAGGAAGAGACATTCAATATGTTTACTCGGATATTGAACTAACAAATACCCTTGAAAAAATAGGTCGAGATAAAGTAGAAATTCAACGCTACAAAGGTTTGGGAGAAATGAATCCCGAGCAGTTGTGGGAAACCACGATGGATCCTGCAAAGCGAACTATCTTACGCGTTACAATGGAAGACGCTATGAGGACTGAAGAAATGTTTTCAGTATTGATGGGTGACAAGGTTGAACCGCGTCGTGACTTCATTAATCGCTATGCAAAAGATGTTCGTAATCTAGATGCTTAAAGGAGTGCTCATTCATGGCGGATGAAATATTGGGAGGGAAAGTCCTTCCCGTCGAAATTGCGGATGAAATGCGAACATCATTTATCGACTACTCGATGAGTGTTATCGTAAGCCGTGCTTTGCCCGATGTCAGAGATGGCCTTAAACCAGTGCATCGCAGAATCCTATATACCCTTCATGAGTTGGGTCTAACCCCTAACAAGCCATATAGTAAATCTGCACGACTTGTCGGGGACTGCATGGGTAAATACCACCCTCACGGAGATTCGTCAATTTATGATGCGGTTGTTCGTTTAGAGCAAGATTTTGCTAGCCGCTATCCGCTTGTTGACGGACATGGTAATTTTGGCTCAATTGATGGGGACTCGGCAGCAGCTATGCGTTATACTGAGCTTCGCATGGCAAAGATATCAACCTATATGTTGGAAGATATTGATAAAGACACGGTTGATTTCACACCTAATTATGATGAAAAACAAGACGAACCCACAGTATTGCCTGCTAAATTTCCGAATTTATTGGTTAATGGTTCTTCGGGAATCGCAGTTGGAATGGCAACAAATATTCCTCCTCATAATTTAACAGAAGTCATTGATGCGACTGTCGCCTTGCTAGATGCCCCTGATTTATCTGTTGACGAATTGATAAACTATGTTAAAGGTCCTGACTTTCCAACGGGTGGAACGATTATGGGGCATGAAGGAATCAGGTCTGCTTATCTAACTGGAAGAGGCTCAGTTAAAATTAGGGCCAAAGCGCAGATTGAACGTATGGAGAAATCTGGTAAAAACCGTATTATTGTCACAGAGATTCCGTTTATGGTCAATAAAGCGAGAATGATCGAGAAAATTGCAGAGCTTGTTCGTGATAAAAAAATTGATGGGATTACCGACCTAAGGGACGAATCGGATCGATCGGGCATGCGTGTTGTTATTGAGTTACGGCGTGATGTCAATCCAAAAGTCATTTTGAATCAACTCTACAAACATACTCAGTTGGAAGATACGTTTGGCGTAAATATGTTAGCATTAGTCAACGGACAGCCAAGAACTCTTACGCTTAAGGATATGATTCACTATTTTATTGAACATCAAAAAGATGTAATAGTCCGTAGGACTAGGTTTGAACTCAATAAAGCGGAGGCAGAAGCTCATATTATCGAAGGATTGAGGATAGCACTTGATCATATTGATGAAGTGATTGATACTATTCGTTCTTCACCAGATGAATCGAAAGCTAGGGAAAATCTAACGATTCGTTTCGGTTTAAGCGAAAGACAAGCCCAAGCCATTGTTGATATGAGATTAAAGCGGCTGACTGGATTAGAGCGAGAAAAACTGGAAAATCAATATCGAGAACTGATGAATACTATTGCCTATCTTAAGTCAGTTCTTGCGTCAGAGGCTATGGTTATTGGCATTATTAAGACTGAACTGGAAGAGATCAAGCGTAAATTTGGAGATCCCCGACGGACACTTATTACGGTAGACGTCAGTAAAATGGATATTGAAGATCTTATTGCCGTGGAAGACGTAGTTGTCACCGTTACTCATTATGGGTATATTAAGAGGTTACCTCTAAATACATATAAGAGTCAGAACCGAGGGGGCAAAGGCGTTCATGGAATGGCTACTAAAGAGAGAGACTTCGTGGAACATCTCTTTACTACGACGACCCATCATTATATTCTTTTCTTTACATCTCAGGGAAAAGTGTATAGATTGAAAGCTCATGAAATTCCTGAAGCAAGTCGTACAGGTAAGGGTACTGCTGTTATAAACCTATTGAATTTAGGGCAACACGAAATGATTACAGCAGTTATGGCAATCAAAGAGTATAGTCCAGATTTCTTCCTGATCACAGCTACGAAAAATGGCATCATGAAGAAGACAGCATTGCAGGAATATGACTCATCCCGAAAAGATGGATTAATTGCTTTAACCTTGGATGAAGGGGATGAGCTTATAGGGGTTAAGCTAACCCAAGGACTGGATGATATCCTTTTAGCTACAAAAAATGGAATAGCTATTCGCTTTCCAGAGTCTGATGTGCGTTATATGGGACGTACAGCGCGTGGAGTTAAAGGGATAAAGCTTGAAGCAAACGATTTAGTTGTTGGTATGGATGTCATTGGTGACGAGGGTGAACTATTAACAATGAGTGAAAACGGATTTGCCAAGCGCACTAACCTTAAGGAATTTCGTATTCAAGGACGTGGCGGACGAGGAGTTATAGTCATGAAATTGAATGCTAAAACGGGAACTTTAGTTGGTATAAAAGTTGTGCAAGTTGAAGATGAGCTTATGGTAATTACCAATAATGGAATTATGCTTAGGATTCCAGTTTCAAGCATTTCGAATCAAGGTCGTTCTGCACAAGGAGTTATGGCGATGCGTACCGGTGAAAGTAGTGTTGTTGCTATCGCGAAGGTCTTGATGAAAGATGAAGGAGAAATCGAGGAAGGTGATAATTTCGAGGATTTAGATGATGAAGTCTAAAATTGACAAAATATGCGCAAGGTGGTACCATGTCTGAGATTCATAGAATATTGGTTATATACATAAACTAATACTTAATATTTAATCTTGAGGAGGAACAAATATAATGACTGACATTGGTTCATTTAAAGTTAAGACCGGACTTGCTGAAATGTTAAAAGGGGGCGTTATTATGGATGTAACTACCCCCGAGCAGGCAATAATTGCTGAAGAGGCTGGAGCATGTGCTGTTATGGCCTTAGAGCGTGTTCCTTCGGATATACGTGCGGAAGGTGGGGTCGCTCGAATGGCGGATCCATCAATTATTCAGAACATAATGGCTGTAGTGTCTATTCCAGTAATGGCAAAGGCTCGTATTGGGCATTTTGTTGAAGCACGAATTTTAGAAGCCTTAGGCGCTGATTATATTGATGAGTCTGAAGTACTTACACCTGCAGACGATTCTTATCATATTAACAAACATGACTTTAAAGTCCCTTTTGTTTGCGGTTGCCGAAATCTAGGTGAGGCCTTACGTCGAATTGGAGAAGGAGCTGCAATGATTCGTACTAAAGGAGAACCTGGAACGGGTAATGTTGTTGAAGCAGTTCGGCACATGCGTACCGTAATGAGTGAAATGCGTGCTTTAACTTTAACACCGAAAGAAGAGCTTATGTCAGCCGCAAAAGATATGGGTGCTCCCTATGATTTAGTGCTTTATGTAGCAGAACACGGTAAACTACCCGTAGTTAACTTCGCTGCAGGGGGTATAGCTACTCCAGCTGATGCTGCATTAATGATGCAACTGGGAGTGGATGGCATTTTTGTTGGTTCAGGGATCTTTAAATCGGGTGACCCAAAAGCACGTGCTAAAGCGATTGTTATGGCAACAACCCACTTTAAGGATGCAAAATTACTTGCCGAAATATCAAAGGATTTAGGACAACCTATGTCGGGAATTGAAATATCAACTCTAACCGAATCTCAACGAATGCAAGAACGGGGTTGGTAAAAATGAAAAAGTGTGTTGGCGTATTGGCACTGCAAGGTGCTTTTCGCGAGCACCGGCAGGTTTTAGAACAATTGGGTTGTGATGTTGTAGAGGTGCGCAAAACAAGTGATCTTGATGGAATACAGGGTCTTATTATTCCAGGTGGAGAAAGTACAACCATTGGTAAACTCCTGAGAATTGATGAGATGGGTGAAAAAATTAAGGAGCTTGGCGCTAAAGATATGCCAATTTTCGGGACTTGTGCTGGTATGATTCTACTTAGTAAAACAATTGTAGATAGTGAACAGTATCGCTTGAACCTAATGGATACAGTAGTAGAACGGAACGCTTTTGGAAGGCAAGTAGCAAGTTTTGAAACGGATCTTCAAGTACCTGCCTTAGGGGGCAATCCCTTACGCGCTGTTTTTATTCGAGCGCCCTACCTTAGGGAAGTAGCACCTAATGTAGGTATATTAGCGGAGTATAATGGAAAAATTGTATTTGTAAGACAAGGAAATTTATTAGCCAGTGCGTTCCATCCGGAACTTACACCAGATTATAGAGTTCATCAGTATTTTTTGAATATGATTGATGAGCATTAGGTAAAGTTAGACTTGATCACTATTAAAAGGGATAATTATTCTATCTTATGAGGTCACCTTGCCATACGTGGCAGTGTACTAATCTCAACCGTCCTTGGTTGAGTCATGGTCATACCAAGACTCGAACACCCATGTTCGAGTCTTGGCTAGAGCATAATTGTAATTAAGGTGACCGTCGGCGCCTATGGCTTGGCGCTAGCCAAGTTTTCTTTATACTATCAGAAAGTATAAACTTGCGTTATATACTTTCTAAGCATAAGTGCAACTATGGCTGCCGCCTTCGCCGGAGGCTTGGCGTCAGCCAAGTTTTCTTTATACAGTCAGAAAGTATAAACTTGTCGTTATATACTTTCCAAGCATAAGTGCAACTATGGCTGCCGCCTGCGCCTTTGGCTTGGTGCCAGCCAAGTTTTCTAAATAGGCATGGGAGGTGTTTAGTTTGTTGGATATCAAATTTGTTCGTAATAATCCTGAAGTAGTAAAAGAAGCATTAATAAAACGTAATGTTTCAATTAGTCTCGACCGCTTCTTGCAGCAAGAAGAAGAAAGACGAAAAATTCTATTTGAAGTTGAGACTTTGAAAGCTCGTCGTAATTCAGTTTCTGAAGAAGTAGGGCGTCTTAAGAAAAGTGGAAAAAATGCCGAAAATCTTGTTTTAGAAATGAGAGAAGTTGGTCAATCCATAAAAGAATTAGAAGAAAAATCGGTGAATATAGTACAAGAGATGGAAAAAGTTCTCCACGAGATTCCAAACGTTCCACACGCTTCTGTGCCAGTAGGTTCAGATGAAAGTGACAATGTTCAAGTCCGTGCTTGGGGAACTCCTCGAATTTTTAATTTTGAACCTAAGACTCACTTTGAAATCGGTGAAAAGTTGGATGTTTTTGATTTCGTCAGGGCTGCAAAAGTGACAGGCGCCCGTTTTACGTTTTATAAAGGGTTAGGTGCAAAGTTAGAACGATCATTAATTTCGTATATGCTTGATCGTCATTCCACAAGTGGATATACAGAAATACTTCCCCCATATATGGTTAATAGAGCTTCCATGATGGGGACAGGTCAACTTCCTAAATTTGAGGATGATGCCTTTAAAGTTGTTGGAACAGACTACTTTTTAATTCCCACGGCAGAAGTGCCTGTGACAAATCTTTATCGTGATGAAATATTAGATGGCAGTCAATTGCCGATTCGCCACTGCGCATACAGTTCATGTTTTCGCTCTGAAGCCGGTTCAGCGGGGAGGGATACGAGAGGGCTTATTCGACAGCATCAGTTCAACAAAGTAGAACTGGTCAAGTTCGTACTTCCTGAAAATTCTTATGAAGAACTTGAATTACTGACAAAGGATGCCGAAAGTATTCTTCGAGAATTAGAACTTCCTTATCGAGTCATGACATTAGCTACTGGAGATCTTGGCTTTTCATCTGCCAAAACCTATGATTTAGAAGTATGGCTGCCCAGCTTCAATACCTATAGGGAAATATCTTCTTGCAGTAATTTTGAAGATTTCCAAGCACGTCGAGCAAATATTCGTTTTCGCAGAGGTCCTAAGAATAAGCCTGAGTTTGTCCATACATTAAATGGTAGCGGATTGGCGATTGGACGCACAGTTGCGGCTATTATGGAGAATTATCAGGATCAAGATGGTAGGGTACGTGTTCCTAAAGCACTGCAGCCTTATATGGGTGTTGAATATATAGGTTGATAGGTTTATGAGAAGTAATTTTCTATTATCTCCAAAAAATAACTGTCTTTAATAGTTGATATTTTTCGACATATATGATATGCTTTTATTCGGTTGTTTTACTTGGAGGGGTGTTCGAGTGGTTTATGGACCCGGTCTTGAAAACCGGTGACTTCGCAAGGGGTCCGTGGGTTCGAATCCCACCCCCTCCGCCATTATCGATGTTCGAAGCTCGAAGTTCGAAAAAATGACTTGTGGCAACTTTAGACTATGTTTTACTATTGCGCTTGTAGTTCAGCTGGATAGAGCGTCAGACTTCGAATCTGAATGTCGGGGGTTCGAATCCCTCCGAGCGCACCAATTATCGATGTTCGTGGTTCGATATTCGAGATTCGTATGTCGAACCTTTAATCTGTATTAGTTGTATTTGATGACCTTCCAATACTGATTAATGTCCTAATATGGCCTCGTAGCTCAGTGGATAGAGCGGGGGTTTCCTAAACCCTGTCTTGCGGAGGTTCGACTCCTCCCGGGGTCACCATAATCGAGGTAACTATGCTTCATCAAGATTGGATGCAAATGGCGATTAAACAAGCTCAGATGGCTTTTGAACAAGGAGAAGTTCCAATTGGAGCCGTGGTTGTTCATAAAGGACAAGTGATTGCTGAAGCACACAACGAGAAGGAACAGAGAAATGACCCAACGGCTCATGCTGAGGTCTTAGTGATTCAACGAGCAACAGAAATTTTAGGTTCTTGGCGACTAACAGATGCCACCCTATACGTTACCTTAGAGCCTTGTCCAATGTGTGCAGGCGCTATAGTTCAGTCTCGCTTAAAACGGCTTGTTTATGGGGCTGCTGACTTAAAAGGCGGAGCTGCGGGTTCAGTGATGAATGTCTTGGATTATACACTTTGGAACCATAGAGTAGACCTTGTTGCTGGGGTTTTGGAAGAAGAGTGCGCAAATATCTTAAAAAAATTCTTTAAAAGATTGCGCTGATAAGCAGCCTTAATTTAGAGAAACATGTAAGGATTGAGCACGGCTTTTAAACGAGTATACTGATGCTTTGACGAGGGCTTATTTTTTCGTCTTGGCATTATAACTATATACGGAGGAGTATCGAAGTGGTCATAACGAGAGCGACTCGAAATCGTTTGACGGTGTGAGCCGTCCGTGGGTTCGAATCCCACCTCCTCCGCCATTACATAGAAAATAAGAGCCTTCGCGACATAAAGTGCGAAGGCTCTTTACTGCTTTAGGATATCAGCGCCTTGTACTTTACTTCTTTTTGTTAGCTGATTACTTTGCCCGAAATGTTAGCGGGACCAATGAGGGTTATAGTCCCTTGAGAAGTCTGAAGGTTACGAGCAAATAATTCATAAACGTGATGACCGACAGGTGCATTTGTTAGAATGGCTTGGAACGTAGTTAAATTTTCTAGAGGTGTATCTGATCCAGGGCTCCGTCAAAGTTATTTTTTATTGAGGAATGGCGGGTGATACAAAGTTTTGATGACTTTTTTCCTTTGAAACTGGTATGATTAAATAAAAAGGTTTCAGATCAAAGGAGCATATATGCCAGTACAAACTGATTTACATTCATTATTGGTTCGGATTATTCGACCTGATGAGGAATCGCGATGGAATGAATTGATGACTACCCACCACTACTTGGGATTTAGACAACTTGTGGGTGAATCCATTAAGTATGTTGCAGAAATCAACGGTAAATGGGTGGCCTTAATGGGATGGGGCACAGCCGCCTTTAAGTGCGGAGCCCGCGATGGATGGATTGGTTGGTCCAGAGAGCAACAATGGAGTCGACTGTTGTTTGTGGCCAACAACTTGCGATTTCTAATCCTCCCCGGCGTTAAGATTCCGAATCTCGCCTCTAAGATTCTATCTGTTAACGTAAAAAGGCTGTCTTCCGATTGGCAGACGGTTTATGGTCACCCTATTGTACTGGTGGAAACGTTTGTCGACCACTCGCGCTTTAAAGGAACGTGTTATCTTGCAGCAGGATGGGTCCGCCTTGGTCAAACCCGTGGGTTTGGTCGAAATGCGGGTCAGTATTACTATCATGGAAGAACGAAGACGGTTTTCGTCCTGCCGTTACAACCTGGATTCTCGGAACGCCTAACAATATTTCGTACACTAAACAGCCTTAAACACCCTAAAACACGGGATTTTCGACACTTTGTAGCGGATATTTTACTTGTTATGTGTTATAATATACACATAA
>Ga0209639_1000823_pt1 | contig 37815 bp, 40 predicted proteins | sample EPASupsiteHSE605_FD_187268 | JGI IMG/M metagenome (GOLD analysis project Ga0209639, IMG submission 187268) | Bioremediated contaminated groundwater from EPA Superfund site, New Mexico - Sample HSE6-05 (SPAdes) (version 2) | ecosystem: Environmental > Aquatic > Deep subsurface > Groundwater >... | reverse complement strand
GGCTGGCTCTATCTCGGATATACCATTTCCTGCTGGGGCGGAAATGTTTATCATGTCAATTTTTTATGAGTTGCTCCGTGAGTCAGGTATCAGACTTCCTAGGGCGGTAGGCTCGGCAATCAGTATAGTGGGCGCACTAATTGTTGGTGAAAGCGCAGTTAGCGCCGGTCTAGTAAGCGCTCCCGTGGTTATTGTAATCGCCATTGCTGGAGTTTCTGGGTTTATTGTACCTGCTTTATCAGAAGCGGTTGTGATTTATCGTTTTTTTTTCTTAATTGCAGGCACCTTAATGGGCCTCTATGGCATCGTGTGCGGGATATTCATCGTCGTAATGCAGGCAGTTTCGCTGCGTTCTTTTGGTGTTCCCTACACCTCTTCGCTATCTCCTTCTTCTCAAGGAGTTTTGAAGGATTTTATTATTAGATTTCCCCTATGGTTAATGAAAAAAAGACCAGAAGATATTGTAAAAGACAACGATCAAAGGCAGGGGGAAAACTGATGATAATACTTAAAAGAGCGTTTGTAATCACTCTAATTGTAGCGATAACCTTATCGCTTACCGGGTGCTGGAATCGCCGCGAGTTAAACACCCTTGGCATTATCGGCCTTGTAGGCGTAGACACTGGTAATAATGGAATTAAAAGTACGTTTGAGATCATTAAGCCTGAGAAAACCAGTAAGGGTACTGGCGATAAATCCCAAACACCTGTTACGTATATGCAAGCTAACGGCAGTACTCTTATAGAATCATTTAGAGCCGTGCCGGTGCGGTTTGAACGCAAACTATTCGTGTCACATGCAAAAGGATTTTTGTTTAGCGAAGAAGTCGCCAGAAAAGGATTGATAGAAAATCTTGATATGATTTTACGGGATCATGAACTAAGATTAACAATGCATTTTATAATTATAAAAGACTCAACTGCTTCCGATGCTATGAGCGTTACTGGAGGAATTAATACGATTCCCTCAAGCTATGTTGAAGACTTAGTTAAACAATATAAAGTACATTCGACAAGTGTTGATACCAACATTTTAGATTTCTTAAAGTCATATTACAGCAAAGGGATTAACCCCTTAGTTACTGTGCTAAAAAAAGTCAAGAAGGATAAAGTCGGAAAAAATGACCAAGAAGAGTACGAACTGAGCGTTGAAGGATCAGCCGTATTTTTAAAGGACAGATTGGTAGGATTTCTAGATGGCCCGGAAACAAGAGGATACAACTGGGTAGTCGGCAAGGTTTCTAGTGGCGTTGTTACATTCCCTACCCCTAACAGTAATGGGCTTACCTCTGTAGAAATATTTCAAGCGGAAAGCAAAATGGATGTGGAAGTCAATGGTAACGATATAAAGATCAAAGTCAAAATCAATATGAATGGTATGATAGATGAAGAAACAACTACTATTCAGCTAACAGATCCGGCGGTAATAGAAATACTGGAACAGGCAAATTCACAGGCTATCAAACAGGAAGTAGAACACACCTTACAAAAAGTGCAAAAAGAATATAAGTCTGATGTTTTTGGTTTTGGACAGATTGTCCATCGCAAATATCCACAGCAATGGAAAAATATGCAGGATAATTGGGATGAATTATTCTCCCAAGCAAGCATCGAAGTGGAAACAGAAGCAAAGATAACAAAAACAGGAAAGTCGACGCTTCCTGCGAAAGAATAAAAAGGGGATTACTAAATTTATGACACATTTAGAAAAGATATCTCCAATACAAGTTATTTTATTACTGAGCATTTCCCGCATATCTATAGTACTATTATGGTTTAAATTTTCTAACCAGGATGTATGGATTACAGAGCTTGTCTCGTTGTTTTACATTCCCATATTATGTGCTCCTTTATTATTTTTAAGTAAGCAATTTGCGAATCTGACGATAACAGAATATTTACCAATCATAACTGGAAAGCTCTTCGGTAAAATATTGGGGACTTTATATGTTGTCTTTTTTTTATTTATTGCTACCATTGATTTATCGTTATTTGATAATATTCTTAAGCCAATTAATTTTCCTGAAACTCCGGACTATGCCATCATATTCCTTGCGCTAATCTCTTGTGCTTATGGTGCTTATAAGGGCCTAGAATGTATTGCCCGGTCGGCACAGATCTTCACTCCGCAAATTTTAGCCATTGTTGTTCTTTATGCGTTGCTGCAAATACAAGATATGGATTTTAGTGTGTTTCTTCCAATATTCGCCGACTCCACTTTCTTCGAAATCAACTCCCTAGCCTTTACTAACGCTGCCAGAATAAATGAAATTATACTTTTTGCTATGCTAGTTCCGTCGATTAATAAAAAAGGGAATATGAATATGATTTTTTACTGGGTAGCGATCATCATTTCCGCGTTTTCCCTCATCATCATAGTTTCAACGCTAGCAGGATTAGGACTCGATGTCCCTAAAAAAACATTTGACCCCTATTATATTTTCATAAAACAAATCAGCGTATATGATTTTATCACGCGTATTGAATTTCTCATTGTTGCTGCCTGGAATATTGGTATGTTCCTAAAAATTTCATTAACGATATATTTGGCAACGATAAGCTTTGCGCAAGTTTGGGGAGTTAAAAAGCGTAAAGTTCTCATTATTCCCACGATTATATTAGTATTTATAATTGAGTTAAAAACAGACATTCTTAAGTCTGTTATAGCATTCAAGATTATGGAATACTACATACCTTTTATCAACTTATTTTTTATATTTGGAATTCCTGTAATTGCGTTGGCTGTGTATTTCTTGAAAAAAACTTCGAAAGCAAAAAATGAAATCCTATAATTTTATCACCATAATAATACCTGCCTTCATGATTAGCACAAAGGCAGGTTTCTAAATATGATTCCCAGTACATTATAAGAATTAAAAACATACCTGGAAAATACCTACTGCATCTGTAGTTGAAATTTTTATTCAACTTAGCACTTACCATAATCTCAATTTATAATTGTAACTTGAGTGCCTATAGATACTACTTTAGATAGTGCCATTACATCACGATTGTACATACGAATACAGCCATGGGAAACAACATGACCAATGGAAGATGGATCATTGGTTCCATGGATGCCATAAGAAGGTTTGCTTAATCCCATCCACATCACACCAAATGCACCACCCGGATTAGGATGTTTATTGATGATAGAATAAGTACCTGTCGGTGTTGGAGTAAGCATTCTTCCGATCCCCACGGGGTAGGAAGTAATCGCAGAGTGATTTTTATATAGAGTAAGCCTTTTACTAGCTAAGTCAACAGTGATTGAATAAGCCATTTTTTCACCTCTCAATATTATTCTATGCTGAATAATATTGTAAGCGTACTAATGATTAGCATTTTACGGATATTCATAATTTCACAGCGATACAATTGACTATATTTTGTCACTATCCTAAGTTATATTTTTTCTAGAGTCAGATAGCGAATAATCTCAAAAGAATAGGGGTAAAATATTAACAATAATGAATTGGAGGTGTTAAAGTGCGTCAAGTTACTGATTCAGAAATCCTCTCTCTAACTAAAATGCTTGAAGCGGAAACATATTCTCTTGCAATCGCCAAGGCAAGTATTATGGCGATCTCTGATGAACAACTAAAAAGTTTAGCTCAGTCTGGAATTAATACAGCAGAAGCACGAATTACCGGTTTGCAACAATTTATTAGTGAAAACCAAATAACCGCTTTGAATTCACAGCCACAATTGAAATAGGAGGTAATTTTATGTCTTCTTTAATAGGTTCAATTTTCTCAACTGCTTCGGAAATTTCCGCTGACCAAACCTTAGCTTATTCTTCTGCTGCTGGTGCAGCAGTCAGTGCGCAAGCATATCTTGCTGCATCTTTAGCAGCAACAACCCCAGAAGTTCGAAGATTATTTAGCGAATACAGTGCACAAGCAGTTATGGGGCATGAAGCCCTTATGGGATTAATGATAAAAAAAGGTTGGACTGATCCTTACACCAGTCCTACTGAGCAACTACAAGCTAGTATTCAGCAATCACAACAAACCGTTAACACCAACCAATAGTATATTCAAAGCCATGTTCTAATTAGAATCAACCCACTCATAGCAAATTCTTCAGACTATTTTTGGACTGCAACTTATGTAAATGTCACCAGACTACCGGCAGATGTATGATCTAATATTACGGTTGAACAACGGACAAAGGTTGGAAACGGGTTCAACCCCCAGCCTTTCAGAATCCAGACCCTAACGTTAAAATACAATAAAAAATAGTCAATTACATTATTAGAAGGGACTACCTCAATTTGAGATAGTCCCTTCTACTATTTTAGCATTGTTTTTCTTTATTTTGTTTCTCATTTTTCTTATTTACATTGTTGCAAATTTCTTTTGCGAATTCAACATTTTTATTTTGTTTTTGGTTACATTCTTGCTTACATTCCTTTTCTTTCATATTTATCACCTCCGATATTATTATTGCCATATCTTCAAATAAAATGAGAGGTAAAATACACCGTGTTTCCTTTAGCAACGCTAAGAAGGAAATTTTCATAATAATAGCTTGCCAAGTTTTCAGAAAGATAATCATGATTCATTAAGATTTCACAATAATCATCTCTTAAATACAAATACATGTATGAATATCTGTAAACTTCAAATACTATATAGGAAATATTCTTTTAGCAAAGGTGGCTCTAGTATGGTAAAAAAAATGAAAACAATGGATGGCAATCAAGCGGCTGCTGAGGCCTCTTATGCCCTTACCGAGGTTGCAATTATCTTTCCGATTACCCCCTCATCACCAATGGCTGAAGGAGTGGATGAAGCATCTGCTCACGGTAAAAAGAACTTATTTGACCAACCTGTAAAAGTCGTAGAAATGCAATCTGAGGCGGGTGCTTCAGGAGCCGTTCACGGTTCACTTCAGGCAGGAGCTCTCACAACAACATATACGGCTTCCCAAGGGTTACTCTTGATGGTTCCTGAAATGTATAAAATGGTGGGTAATCTCGTACCGGCAGTATTTCATGTAACCGCCCGCGCCCTGGCATCCCATGCCTTGTCAATTTTCGGCGATCACCAGGATATTAATGCCTGCCGTCAAACCGGCTTTACCTTACTTTGTTCTAACAGTGTCCAAGAAGCCATGGACCTTGGATATATTGCCCATCTTTCCGCAATTAAGTCTAGGGTACCCTTCTTACATTTCTTTGACGGATTTAGAACCTCCCATGAAATCCAGAAAATTGAAGTCACACCTGCCGACGAGATTGAAAAACTTGTTGACCATAAAGCAATTCAAGAGTTCAGAAATAGGGCCCTGAATCCCGAACATCCCGTATTGAGGGGCACTGCTGAAAATGCAGATATTTATTTTCAAAATCGTGAAGCTTCGAATCCTTTTATTGAAGCCATCCCTGATATTGTAGAAAACTATTTCCAAGAATATAACAAAATTACCGGACGTGAATACCACCCGTTCGACTACTACGGAGATAATGAAGCTGAGAACATAATCGTGGCCATGGGTTCGGTTTGCAACACAACGGAAGAAACCATCGACTACCTGCGAGAAAAAGGCGAAAAAGTTGGGTTGCTTAAAGTTCACTTATATCGCCCGTTTTCCAAAAAATATTTTTTTGCCGTTTTGCCGAAGTCAGTGAAGAAGATTGCCGTCCTTGACCGGACCAAAGAGCCCGGATCAACTGGCGAACCACTCTATCTTGATGTATTGCAGATGTTTAATCATGAAACCATTAAACCAATGATTGTCGGCGGAAGATATGGCCTTGGCTCTAAGGATACCACGCCGAATCACATCCTCGCTATTTACGACAACCTTAAACAAAGTCAGCCTAAAGATCACTTTACGGTTGGAATTGTCGACGATGTCACCCACACCTCGCTACCAATAAAAGAGTCAGTAGATACGACGCCGGAGAGTACGATTAGCTGCAAATTTTGGGGCCTTGGTTCTGATGGGACTGTCGGTGCCAATAAAACTGCGATTAAAATCATCGGTGACAATACCGCCCTCTATGCGCAAGGATATTTTGAATATGATAGTAAAAAATCTGGCGGTACAACCATATCCCACCTGCGCTTTGGCAAAGAACCGATCAAATCCTCGTACTTAGTATCCAATGCCGACTATATTGCCTGCCATAACCGTTCATTCCTCTATCATTACGACCTGCTTAAAGGACTTAAGAAGAATGGTAACTTTGTCCTTAACTGCCCTTGGAATCCAGAAGAACTGGAAGACCATCTCCCTGCCCTTTTTAAACGCTATATAGCGAAAAACAATATCAATTTCTATATCATTGATGCGATATCGATTGCCGAAGCAATCGGACTTGGCGGTCGCATTAACATGGTGATGCAGGCAGCCTTCTTCAAATTAGCAAACGTCATACCAGTCAAAGATGCCATCAAGTACCTAAAGGATTCCATCGAGAAAATGTATGGTAAAAAGGGCGCTACTATTGTCGAGATGAATCAAAAAGCTGTTGATCATGGTGTGAATGGATTGCATCAAGTTAAAGTTCCTGCCTCCTGGGCTGATGCCAAAGATGAAGAGTTACCAATAAAAGACGAGCCCGATTTCATTAAAAACATTCAGCGTCCTGTAGCCAGACACGACGGTGATGACCTGCCAGTCAGCACTTTTGTTGGAATGGAGGATGGAACACACCCCCTTGGTACAACCAAATACGAAAAAAGAGGAATTGCTGTTTATCTCCCTGAATGGCAAATCGATAAATGCATTCAATGTAATCAATGTTCCTATGTATGCCCCCATGCCACCGTTCGTACTTTCCTCTTAGATGCTGAAGAACGGGCAAAAGCTCCTGATACCTTTAAAACTGTGGAACCAAAAAACAAGAAACTCCAAGGCTATCATTACCGTATTCAAGTTGCTCCCCTCGACTGTACCGGATGTGGTAACTGCGCTGATATCTGTCCGGCACCAGGAAAAGCACTTGTTATGAAACCAGCCGATCATGAAATTGAGATGGAATCGGAAAACTGGGAATTTGCTATGAGGGTGACAGAAAAGGCGGATGTAATGGATAAAAATACTCTCTTTGGCAGTCAGCTTGCTAGACCCCTCCTTGAATTCAATGGGGCTTGCCCCGGCTGTGGCGAGACTCCGTATGTCAGACTCCTTACACAATTATATGGTGATCGCATGCTGATTGCCAATGCCACAGGTTGTTCTTCGATCTGGGGCGGCAGTTCCCCCTCCATCCCCTATACAACGAATGCCGATGGAAGGGGACCAGCCTGGATGAATCCGCTTTTTGAAGATAATGCCGAATTCGGCTATGGCATGTATCTTGGTTCAAAACAAATTCGTGAAAAAATTGCCGATCTTATGTACCAAGGGTTAAATAGTTCGATCAGCGAAAGCTTGAAGCACTCCTTCCAGCAATGGCTTGACAATATGGACGATGGTGCGGGGTCTAGAAAAGTTGCAGACCGCGTACTTGAAGAGTTGAAAAAGGAAACGCTATCTGGCAACCCTATTCTGTCAGAAATTATGGCCCGAAAAGATTATCTTGTGAAACCTTCAGTCTGGATTCTCGGTGGGGATGGATTTGCTTATGATATCGGTTATAACGGACTCGATCATGTTATTGCTAGTGGAGATGATGTGAATATTTTCATTATGGATACAGAGGTTTACTCTAACACAGGCGGCCAAGCCTCAAAAGCTACCCCGACAGCAGCCATTGCAAAATTTGCGGCTGCAGGGAAGAAAATCCGTAAAAAGGATCTCGGGCTTATGGCTACAACCTATGGCTATGTTTATGTCGCCCAAATCGCTATAGGGGCCAATATGAATCAAACCCTTAAAGCAATTAGCGAAGCCGAAAGTTACAAAGGCCCTTCCCTCATTATTGCCTATGCTTCTTGCGTAAATCATGGGATAAGGACCGGTATGGGCACGAGTATTTATGAGATGAAAAAAGCTGTTGAATCGGGATACTGGCACCTCTGGCGCCACGATCCCCGTCTTAAAGAACAAGGTAAAAATCCTTTCATACTCGATTCAAAAGAACCCACAGCTTCCTTCCAGGATTTTCTAAAGGGTGAAATTCGTTACTCCTCACTTAAAACAACTTTCCCCGAAATTGCAGATGGAATGTTTGCAACTGCAGAAAAACATGCCCAGGAAAAATATCGTACCCTAAAACGTCTCGCAGAAATGCAATATTAAAAAAAGCAAGGTTGTCTCAATATTTGGGACAACCTTGCTTTTTAGTTCAGGAAGTTATGACAAGGAATTTGTATTTACCCATTCTCTAGCCTCAATCACGGCCTCTTCACTGGGAATTTGAACATTTGATTCAGGCTTTGTACTTTCGATATGGACGCGCCAAGCTGCGGTATCATGTCGCTCAATGGGATTTGCTAGAAATCTCTCTTTTGAACAATTTTCAGTCATAATCATACCTCCTTTTAATCCTAGTCTTAGTATTTTCCAAGTTTTAAATTTTATTAGACGATTATCAATGAATCCACTTATTTTTTTGTGCTATAAGAATCGTCACGTCTAGTTTGCTTAACTAGTAAGTTCCTAGTAATAGGTATGTTGCACCAGAGCCTAGCTAGTTATGTGCTCTCAATGCAGATACAAATAGCCGAACAGTCGTCGCGATTGCCCTTGCGTATCGCCAATTGATTCAGTACGTGCAGAGTATCCTCAAAGTTTTTGGCACCTGCAATCATTTCTTGCGAAATAATGTCATACAAGCCATCGCTTATAAAATAAAAGGAATCTCCTTGTCGAATGGGAACTGTAATCGACTCAAATTCCGCCTCATGGCAAATCCCCAAATAACTACCCGGAATTGCCACCATTTGCGGCTGATTCCCTGTATCCATAAGTATATGGTTGATTCCACCAGAAACGCACGATAACACTTTGTGCTGGAAATCAATAGTAAATACAATAATGGCCAGAAAGGAATCATCCTGAAAATACAAGAGCAGTCGTTCATTCAGTCGTGTCAACATTTCTGTTGTCAAATCTTGTTCGGCATCAAGCAGCTCATTCAGTAAATTGCTGATAGCGGATGTATGCAAGGCCGTGGCCATCCCATGACCAGTCACATCGATGACATATCCATATAACTTACTACTGTCACGAGACCATTGATAGCCATATGAATCACCGCTCACTATATGTACTGGTTTATAAATTGTCTTGATTGTCAACTTTTCATCTTGATAATCAGGTGGCAACATCATGCGTTGTACTTTCCCAGCCATAACGACCTCTGACTGAATCTTGCTCTGCATTTTTTGTTGACTCGTGATATCGTTATAGGTAACCATAATAAGGCTTTGTTCCCGGTAATGAATGAATGATACACTACGTTGGGTATATACGTTATGCCCTTGCTTATTACGAAAACACATTATTTGGCTAGGCAATACTCCGTCCCTTTTTAAATTACTCTTATATACTTCTTTACCGATGCCTTCCGCTTCTATCCAGAGGTCAAAGACCTTCATTGACAAATTTTCTTCTTTCGAATAACCAAACATACTAACATACGCTTCATTTACTTCGAGGATACACCCCGTATCAAAATCAGCGACTGCAATCGCCTCTGATGATTGATTCAGTAGTGCCTTATACCTTCCCTGACTGACATGCAGCTCAGCGGCAGTTTTCACCTGTCTGCGCATCTGCAGCCAAATGATTAACAAGGAAGTAAGAACAATGATCGAAAACACCGCGGCCCTGTACCGATACACTGTATGTTGCTTCATAGTTTCCTGCAAAGCACTCTCTTTTGAAATTCCGGATAACACCACCAATGGATAATCTGGAAACGCTCGAAAAGCCCCATAGCGAACAATATCATCCGACTTAGCAACCGACTCATAAGTGCCGGCCATAATCCCTTGCCGGATGTTATCAAAGACCAAATGAGACGGATAGCGAGCAGTCATTTTTTCAAATGCTATATTGCCCGGGACACGAGCTAAAAAATTGCCATCAGTCCGTAACAAGACAATACTATTATCTGCCCCCAGTTCTAGTTGACTAAATACATTTGAGAGATAATTTGGGTCTAAACCAACAGCTACTATGCCAGAGAAATTCCCATTGTCATCATTTATCCGACGACTTAAAAATATGGAAGGCGTACCAGTAACTCGGTTGATCCAAGAGGCTGCTATATATAATTCCCCTGAATCCTTCTCCACTTGTGCTTGGAAGTGTTCCCGAGTGGAAATATTAATTGGTCCGTTCAGCGGCACAGCACTGAATATTAGATTTCCTGTTTTATCAGCAATTGCAATTTGGTTAATAATATCAAGTTTGAGAAAACTACGCAGTAGTACAAGATGTTTGTCTTTAATATAGCCATACTCCTCCATGTCAAATTTCATCAATAGCAAGATAGTATCAGCCTGAGATAGCATACGCCTAACATTTTCCTCTACGACTCGTGTAATATTTTGGTTGTCAACATGAATCTCCTCAATTTTGACAGCCAATTCCTGCTCGAACAGTCTATCCACCAAATAAAAAGATGCATAACACAAGGAAATAGCAAGTATTATGATTAGCATAGTAAATTGTCGGAAGGCAATTTGATTTAATTTGTTATAAATAAACACTAAAAGTACCTCGTTTTCTGTTAAAATTGTTTTTAATCGACCAACTAAATCGTTGCTAATCTTTTCAATATATCTTTCCATACCTTCATATGAAACTCCTTCCATTTTCATATAGAATATATCAAATGCGCTAAAAGTGAGTAATAGTATTGAAAAAAATCTGTATAAAACCCCTTGACTTTGAGTAAACTCAAAGTTGTCTCATAAAATATGGACTATACAGAATTGATGTTAGAGAGGGGAATGGATAGATGTCCAGCAAAATAAGAAGCTTATTTAATCACGCTGGTTTTAGTGACCTCATTCAAAAATTGTAAATAAAAATTGCCGATTACTGTAGGTCATCCGACCACCGTAACCGGCAATTTCTGATTCTATTACTTCATCAAATAATAATTCCCTTACCCGCTAGATTAGCTAGACACTCTTTGAAATACTCGTCATTATGTTCAGGATAATCATACGGTTCTAAAAACACATCTGTATCATATCTTTCGCAAGATTTGCCACGATAACAAGGGTCCAACCACTGTTCATCGACATGATAACCTCGACATTTCATTTCCGTCATCACCTTCACATGATAATTCCAAAGAATATACGGATGGTGTTCAAAGACATAATTCACAGTAGCATGTCTCTTTCCCCATCCATTGCCACGGAGAGCACAGCATTCTCGATGTTGCCCCAGTAATTGTTGTCGTGGTAAATGCGGAATTAGCTGATAATGCCATAAGCGCATAAAATACTTGTCTCCTTTTTAAAGTCTAATTACGTTATTCCTATATCGTATATTTTATCATACAATTTACTAAACATACTGGAAATGGCCAACATCTCATTGCAATGTTGGCCATTTCCGGTATGTGAATTTATGTCATCTTCTCCCACCAGCGTGTAAACGTATCCTCTGCTTTACCAATATACGTACTTTCACCAATTTGAGGCGTAATAGCTTTATAAAGTTTGCCACGACTTGTCTCCATAAATGCACTATATGGTTCATCCCAAGTATGCTGGGCTAATGCAAATTTTCCGTTATGTGCAGGAATAACAAAGACCTCTTATTGATACTTTTACTCAAATCTAATCAATTGAAATTAATTCATACTTTGCGTTTCCCATCTTAAGATCACGCATAGCCGCAAGCTGATGAAGTCCATGACGCGATTCGATGCGCTCTACAAGATCATGATTATCCGTCCGTTGATAAACCATATCGATAGATGCTTGGTCAACTGCCAAAATATCTGTCGATGCCACAATACCGATATCACCAATCGTTGGCTCAGCTGCACTAACGCCAGCACAGTCGCAATCAACCGACATACGGCGCATAACATTTATAAATATAATATGTTTGCCAAAATAATCCACAGTTGCTTTACCAGAATCCACCATCAGTTCCATGAAATAATCCTGCATCGGCCACTGCCTGAAATCCGCTGGCATTTTCTCTACTACACCATGCACTTGACGTTTGCCCACTTGTCCCGAAGCACAGCCAATCGCGATGTTTTTTAACGAACCACCAAATCCTCCCATAGCATGTCCTTTGAAATGAGTAAGCACAATCATCGAATCATAATTGGTAATATGCCCTCCCATGGCAACCTCTTTTAAATGTTTGCCGCCACGCACCGGAAGTGATACATCACCTTCCTCATCCATGATATCCACCGGACAGAACGTCCAGCCGTTTGTTGCAATTGCCTTTCTATGATCTTCTGTCGTATAACGTCCGCCTTGATAAAGCGTATTGGTCTCAACAATTGTACTATCTGGCACATGTGCTTGGAAAGCTTTCACCATATCTCGCGGCAAAATATTCGGTCCATGCGGTTCACCAGTATGAAGCTTAATCGCCACCTTACCATAAATGCCTTCATTGATGATATCATATAGCTTCATTAAATGCTCAGCATCAATATGCTCTGTAAAGTAAACCTTTGCACAAGATCCATTGTCATCACTTTTGGCTTTAGGCACATAAGTGCTTCCGATAACCGGAGCCTGCGCAAAAACATGTCCCAAACTAGGAACTTGTGCAAAAGCCAATCCAGCCGCTGCTGCACCTGTCATTTTTACAAAGTCACGACGATTGATTTCTTTCATAAAAATACACCTCCAAAATGTTATTATTTACATTGTATTCCCTGTAGTTAACTCCAAGTCAAGTTTTTTTATTGATGTATTAGGAACTTCAGCACTAGTATTCATAAAAATGCTCGAAACTTACATTTTTATTCACAAAAAAGAACGCATCGGTATTTTCTTTCCAAACTACCCTACGCTCTTTTTCCTTTTTTACATAACTTTATTTTCTCTGGAATACATTTTTACTTTAGGTATGTATTGAAAAACTCCGTGAGTTTATCGAATGGTATAACGTCTGTACGGTCATAAAGATCAACATGTCCGGCATTCGGAATAAGATACAATTCTTTCGGTTCAGCAGCTTTTGCATAAGCATCCTCGCTGAATTCGAGCGAATGAGCCTCTGTACCAGCAATGAACAATAATGGACGCGGTGAAATGGTTTCGATATCATTGAACGGATAGAAGTTCATAAATTTTACACTGCTTGTAAGTGTTGGATGCGTCGTATGATTTTTGATGTCTCCGGCAGAACCTCTGGATGTACGGTAAAAGTCATAAAACTCTTTCGCAATTGGAGAAGTCGCCTCAGCAGCAGTATCCGGTGTACCACTTGTATATTCCCGCTTACCACCTGCATATTCAATATCACGCTGTTGTGCCGCATCTATGATAATCTGTTTACGTTGTTCTAATGTCTGGCTGTGATGTAATGCATTCCGAAATGCCGAACCCATATCATACATACTAACAGTAGCAATCGCCTTTAAACGTGTATCAATTTTTGCTTCACTGATAGCAAAACTACCGCTACCACAAATACCGATAACACCGATATTATTGCGATCTACATACGGCAGAGTATCGAGATAATCAACAGCAGCACTGAAATCGTCCGCATAGATGTCTGGCGAAACACTGTTGCGAGGTTCCCCTTCACTGTCCCCCCAGAAGGAAAGATCAAACGAAATCGTTACATAACCTTGATCTGCCATTTTTTGAGCATAAAGATTTGCACTTTGCTCTTTTACCGCGCCCATAGGATGTCCAACAATGATGGCTGGATATTTTTTGTTTTTATCCAGATTCTTTGGCACAAACAAATTACCAGCTACCTTCATATTGTAACTGTTATGAAACGTAACCTTCTGCCCTTCTACCTTATTGCTCTTGTAAAAGTTGTCTGCACCACGAGACATATCGCCTGCTGGCAGGCTCTTCTCTGCTTTAATCTGCGGCTGTTCCACATGCTGTGCCGCCGAAGCAATTCCAGCACCACCACTCACGATAGTAAGTGCAAGCCCCAGCATAATAGTTTTTGCTAATTTATGACTGGAAAATTTCATTTTCATAAGAATCTCCTCTTTCTTTTGTTCATTCTTTTTTGTTGTATTCTATAAATTTATTATAATGGTTATTATAATGCAGGTACTTAATTATTTAAAATACTTAAATTCAATGTTTTATGATGCCTAAAAAGCATTTTTGATCACCTTTTTTCAGTACAATCTCTAGACTAACCTCCAGTTCAAGTGCTTTTTGCAAAAACAACTATTTTTTCTTTCAAACACGTCATCTGAGCAAAAACCACTAACCCTGCCAGTGCAATAAACAGCAAGCCAACAAGAACAACATAAGGAGTGCCCCATTCTGCAATGAACATTCCGCCAATGACAGTTCCCAAAGTTGTCCCTAGATTCGCCGCTGTCAAAAAGAGTCCATTAGCGAAATCCGGAGCCTCCGGCGCCGCACGAGAAATCCAATACTGCGTGATATTTGCATTAATGCCGCCCAAAACTCCCCAGAAAATCGTCAGTATCATCATTGGCATCCAGAACTGTCCACCAAAAAACAACAAACTATAAATGCCAAACAGAGCAATCATAAAAAAGCGAACCGTACGTAAAGCATTACGAGTTAGTAGTTCACCTGCCAGCATGCTACCCAAAATATTCATCACGCCATAAACGAATAGCATTACGCTTGTTGTCGATAAAGACACCGCTGTAACACGCCCCAGATATTCTGCCAAATAATTAAATACACCAAAGACAGCGCCATTCATAAGAATGACCGCTAAAATGGATACCAGCATCATCGGTTTTCTCAATACACTGAGCTGTGACCCATAAGATAACCGCTGCTTCACTGGCATCGAAGGAACAAAAATCATTGTCGCAAAAAACACAGCAATATTAACAACTGCAAAAAAGCTTAATGCTATCTTCAAAGAAAATGCTCCTGCAATGAAATTGCTGATTGGCACACCGATGACCATCCCAGCAGACACGCCAACCACAATTTTTGCCACAGCTTTTGGTGCCAGCTTTGGCTCCACAGATGCCGCAGCGACACTAAAGGCCAGAGAACAGTAGATTGGATGAAAAAAGGCTGGTATGACTCTGGCAATTAACAAAGTCGTAAAATTTGACGCAAAAATTGATACAATATTCCCCAAAATAAAGATACCCAATACCATCAACATGACGAATTTGCGATTGATACCAGAAAACAATAGCGGCATTGTCGGACCGGCAATGGCAACCCCCAACGCAAACAAGCTCACAAGAGTTCCTGCCTCTACGATACCAACATCAAACTGCGCAGCAATAAATGGTAAGATGCCGATAAACCCCATCTCCGTATTCAAGATACCAAATACACCAACTGCTAGAATGTAAACTAACATATTATTGTTCTTTACCATAACACTCCTCATTCCAAAAAAGCTTTAAGAAAATGTAAGATTCCTCATCTCTATTTTTTCTTATGCTTTCATTATAAAATCTCCCCATTATGATAACAAATACCTATATTAAATGATTATTCATGCTTGAAAAGCATTATTCCAAATGTTATACTACATAATAAAGTAGGTGTTTATCGTGGAATTTAGAGTTTTATCCTATTTTTTAACCGTTGCTAAGGAAGAAAATATCTCCAAGGCCGCCGAAGTTCTCCACATTACCCAGCCAACCCTATCACGCCAACTTTCTGAACTTGAAGAAGAACTAGGCGTACAATTGCTTAAACGTGGCAAACGAAAGACTACTCTTACAGATGCAGGGTTCCTACTGCGTAAACGTGCTGAAGAAATTACTTCATTGACAGAAAAAACGAAACAGGAATTTATCCAATCCGATGCAATTATTGATGGTGACATCTACATTGGCTGTGCTGAAACAAATGCCATGCGTCGCTTATCCCTAACTGCTAAGACTCTCCAGTCTGATTACCCGCATATACGCTATCACTTATTTAGTGCGAAAGCAGATGATGTCACTGAACGGTTAGATAAGGGACTGCTTGATTTTGGTCTGCTCATCGAACCAGCTAACATCCGAAAATATCATTCTCTTGAACTGCCAGACACCGATTTTTTGGGGCTGTTGATGCGTAAAGATTCACCACTGAGCTGTAAAACACAAATTACTCCATACGATCTTTATGATGTGCCACTGCTAATTTCTCAACAAGCACTAACTACCCATGAGCTTTATCATTGGCTGCAAAAAGAACAAGAAGAACTGAATATCATTTCCACTTACAATTTGATTTTCAATGCCTCACTCATGGTAGAAGCAGGGCTTGGCTATGCACTATGTTTAGATAAACTAGTCCATACCGGACCAGATAGTTTGTTATGTTTTCGTCCACTACAACCACAGCTCCCTGCACGTGTTTATCTAATCTGGAAAAAGCAACAACTTTTCTCTAAAGCAGCCAACATATTTCTTGATACTTTGCAGAAAGAATGCACAAGTTAAACACTGCTTTCATAGTTAGAGGGGTATTCACAATTTTGTGAATACCCCTCTGACTGTAAATAAACCTATAAATCAGAATCTCTTGGTCTACAACCTAGGGTCCATAATGGACTCCAGGTCATTTCCCATGTTTTCTTCTTTTATAAATTACTAGGACAAACCATTCTACAATTCCAACAATTAACCAATTCATGCCCTCTCAGTGATGTGGTTGCAACATGGCTGCGACATAACATCTGCCTGACTATTTTATTGCCTTCAAGAGCCTTTGCTGGACATTTTTCAAGGCACCGTTTGCAATTTGGCGGACACAATTCGTTTTGTATCGGAATATCTTTTTCCAGTTTCAGATCGGTAAGTATGGAGACTAAAGTGATACAACTGCCATATGATGGATGAATCAATAAACCATTTTTACCAATTGTCCCTAAACCAGCTTTAACCGCAGCATGGCGGTGAGATAGAATCCCCATGCCGTATTTTCGGTCTTCTTCCCAATGAAAGTATGGTGCATCTGTTGGAATCGGCATTGCCTTATCTCCATACTCCTCAATAAAATGAGCAGTTTTATTCGCCAGCACATCTAGTTCATGAACAGTAATTTCGCCTTGCAGCGTATACACGCACTTGTTGGCAGACAACATCGCTCCTTTTGGTATTGCCTTGCCAAGAACAATTACACTTTGGGCCGAAGGCATGATATCCTTTGGCTTAAAACCTATAGGAGCTTCTATAAAATCACCTGCATCGGCAATGCCAAAAGCATGCGCACCTTGTTTCAGAACAAACTGTTTTATTTCCTCTTTCACGTTGATGCCCCCTTTTATTCGCCTGTCATATTATACGAAAAACACTGGCTGCTACAAGGACAAGCTTGATCCAAGCCGGATTCTGTAAGTAAGATTTGTGGGATATCATCCCGGTTTATTTCTAAAAATCCTAGTTTGGTAAAATAAACTGCCGCCGTTTCCGTCAGCAAGAATACTTCTATAACCTCTTTTGCTTTCATAACGGCGAACATCGCCTGAACTAGCGCATCTCCAATACCATTTTTTCTTTTTTCCTCGCATACGGCAAAAGATCGAAGCAATGCTTTGTTCCCATCATAAATAGCCCCTAATATACCAAGAATATTTCCTTTCTCTTCGGCAACGATAAAATCTGACAGTTGTTTTTCGATACATACAGTCGGCAACTCACATGTTTGAAGAAGTTCTTTTATAAACCTAGCATCGTTTATATCCGCACATCGGAGCGTATACTCTGTTCTCACCCTGCATTCCCCCATCAACTAATCAAATTAAATAAATATCCCGTAAAGGTAATAGCTAAAGTTAATATTCCAGCAAAAATAGCGATTAATTTTACTTTCAGCACTTTTCGCAAAATAATCATTTCCGGAAAACTGATTGCCGAAACTGCCATCATAAAGGCAAGCGCTGTCCCTAGCGGCAAGCCTTTTTCAATAAGCGAATATACAATAGGCACCATCCCGCCAGCGCTGTTATATAAAGGAACTCCCATCGCTACAACCAACGGAACGGCAAACCAATGCTCCTTTCCTGCATAACGAGTAATAAACTCCTCCGGAACAAATCCGTGAATCAGTCCGCCTATGGCAATTGCCAGCACAATAAAAGGAGTAATATATTTTAATAAAGCAGCGGTAGACTGGGCCGCTACCCTACAGCGTTCGCCAAAACTCTGAACACTTGTGATTGCTGAACTTTCATCAGAGTATGTACTATAGTCTTCCAACAAATGTTCCAAGTGAAGCGCACCAATAAGAACACCTGCAAAAATAGCAATCAATACACCACTTACCATGTACAACAATGCTATTTTCCAACCAAATAAGCCCAACAGTAAAATCAAGGCCACTTCATTTACCAAGGGCGATGAAATAAGAAAGGAAAACGTTACGCCCAACGGAACCCCTGCCTCAATAAATCCAATAAACAGCGGAACGGCAGAACAGGAACAAAACGGCGTTATGATGCCAATGAGTGCTGCCAAAACATTTCCGATAAAAGAATGCCTGCGACTCAAAAAATCTCTGGTTTTTTCCGGTGGAAAATAAGAGCGTATGACAGATATGATAAAGATTGAAACCGAAAGCAGCACCAAGATTTGCGGCGTATCAGCAGCAAAAAAATGGATTGCGGCTCCTAGATGTGTATCTTTTGAAAATCCCAGCCATTGATAGACCAGTATATCTGCTATACCTTCAAACATTTTTGCCCCTCCCTTTTATCAACGCTCTATTCCCTTTAATGCCTCGGATAATAACTGCATACTTTCGATTACCTGCTCATGTTTTTCTTTCGGTATGCCATGTAAAATATTCGTAAAATAGGTTTTCATCCGCGTCTCAATGCTTTGAAACATCTCTTGCCCAGCTTTCGTCAATTTTAAATCAACATAGCGTCGATCCCTTGCACTCGTTTCACGCAGCATCATCCCACTTTTAACTAGTTGCTCCACCGTTTTACTCACTGTGCTTTTATCCAAATTCAATAGCTCTGCCAATTCATTTACAGAAAGTATTTCTTTCCGGCCAGTCTCAACAAGCGCATGGCATTGGGCATAAGTAATCCCGCAACATACGGCTCCTCCTTGCTCCATAACACCTAATTTTCGAATAAACAACCTTGTACTTTCTCTAAGTTTTTCACTTAAAATATTGCTATCCATTTCATCACCTCTTGGTAAAATCATACTATAAATAGTTTCTTATTGCAACTGTTTTTTAAGAAACTATTTTGCAAAAGAAAAGCAGCCTATTTAAAACTGCTTGAAGTATGCCATAACATCGCCTTGAGATAGGCAATCAAAACTGTTGCTACCAGCCGTGAATGCCAAGGTAACGCTCTGTTCATAGTTAAATTCTTTATTCAAATCATTTACGGATATTAGCAATGGATGCCTCTTGCAACCAAGGTATGGTGACAAAATTGCCGCTACTGATTTCACATACTTTCTCTAGCCACTGTTTTTCAGTTTTGGCACGTGCCACCAACATGGGATTATCGGTATCTGTCATAGAAAGACACTGATTGGCAACCCACCATTTATTATGGATACCAGCCCGCAGCAAATCATCGCGCAGTCTTGACGCTTCAAACACAGGCGTTGCTTCCGGCAATGTAACAATCACGACTTCCGTCTGCTGCTCATCACGTAATCTCGGTAAAAGCCGTTGCACAGAAACCGGCGTTTCGCCCTTGGTTCTCTGCACTTCCTTATGATAGCTCTGAGTTGAGTCTAATAATAAAAGAGTATGACCGGTTGGAGCCGTATCGATTACGACGACTTCCTTTTCTGCTTTATCAATGATTTCTGCAAAGGCCCTAAATACGGCAATTTCCTGCGTGCAGGGAGATCTTAGGTCCTCTTCGATATAGGCAATGTCCTCTTCGCTCATAGCTATGCGCGCTTTACTCAACACTTCATTTTGATAATTCAGTAGTTCCTGCTTCTCATCAATGTGACTAAGCGTTATATTCTCTGCCCCCTGAATGACATAACGCAGGTGATCAGCGGGATCGGTTGAGGTTAAATGTACCTTGGTTCCTTTTTCTGCAAGGGTTAACGCAATTACTGCAGCAATGGTTGTTTTGCCAACGCCCCCCTTGCCCATCGTGAAAATAACCTTCTTTTCCGTTCGCGCCAAATCTTCGATTAGCGAACCAATCGACAGATACGTTTCCGGCTTTATCGCTGCAGCAACTTTTTCATACGCATCATGTTGAAAAAATGCCCGGATTTTATCTAGCCCTAAAATATTATAAGAACGAAGTGGCAAGGAAAATATCTTGAGTTGTTCTAGCCCGTGCGGCATACTTTCCATGGCCGTGCGCTGTTTATCCAAGATCTTTTGCGAAATATCATCCGAAGCTTCACCTAAAACACCGTTAATAATCAAAAGTTGATTGCAGATTCCCAGCTCACGTAATTCAAGGCTTGAACGTTCTGCTTCCAACAGAGGTGTCGTTTCTGGTCTTGAAACCAAGAGCAACGTTGTTTTCAGCGAATCGGACAGATTGCTGACGGCATCTTTGTACATGCCTTTCTTTTCTTCCAGCCCTGCCAGTTGCCCTAAACAGGATGCGCCATGCGTACTTTCGCTGATAAAATTACTCCAAGCAGAAGGTAGCTGCAGCATACGTAGCGTATGTCCTGTTGGTGCTGTATCAAAAATGATATGATCATATTGATCTTCCGTTGTTTTATCTGTAATAAAATTAAGCCATTGATTACCGTTGCCATTCGTAAAAGCTCCGGATCAATCGATGGACCGCATACACCTGTAGGGCAACACATTGCCGGATCAAAAATTTCAACCTTTTTCATTTATAATCTCTCCTCTTCTTTTTCATCACAATAGCTGTTCTTTTGCTCCAGCCATGTATGTAAGTTTTCTAAATCTCCTTGATATAACTCTAGGCTTCGCAAATTGTCATAAACCAAGCTGTCAATGAATTTCAGGCGTTCATCTTTCTGCATGGCATAATATGCCCACTGCGCCTGTTTTCTGTCTTTTACCAGTCCAGCATTTTTCATATAAATCAAGTGCCGGGATGCTTTCGCCTGTGTGATCTGCAAGGTTTCCATAACATCACAAACACATAATTCTTTCTCATACAACAAATTCAATATTCTCAGCCTGGTTTCATCTGACAGCGCTTTTAAAACCTCTACTAACTTTTCCACGTATCCACCTTCTTATCACAATCATATAATTGCCTAAACGATTATATGATTGTAGTATTCCTATTCATATAAAATTGCAACCTAATTTCTTGATGCTCTATAATTTTAATATCTTTAGGTTTTCATGTTAAATGCTAACCGTCAAAGCAAGACCACCTAGCACAAAAAAACCACCTGTTGTACTATAAAAATAATACTTCAGGTGGTTGCTATCATTGTATAATGCTTCTTTGGCGCAGCAAAATTGAAACCCCAGCGAACCAGCTCCTACGCCAACGACAATAGCATACGTTTGTACCCCATATCGTTAGGATATCTATTTTACTAATACATCATATTTCATCGATATCATTCCATTAGTCTTTACTTTATTCCGACTGGACAAGACTTCAAACAATTAAAGCAATAATATTGCATACCAATTGAATGTGCCTGCCGAATGCGTCGGTATTTCTCATCAACAAACATCTGTTTTTGTTCCTTAGGTGAACTATCCACGAAATGCTGCCAAAAACCAATATCTGCACGAGCACCATATGGTTGAGAATGTACGCTACATTTACCGATGTCAGTTTTACCTGGCTCCATAAGTGCGCTACTCGGGCAGTTTTTTACGCATAATTCACAATGAATACATAAGTCTTTTTCTATTTTTCGATCTGATTCAATTTCAATATCAGTGATAAGTGCCGTTAGACCAATCCGAGTCCCAAAACGCGGGTGAATGACAAGATTATGCCTGCCAAATGTTCCAAGCCCTGCTGCTACTGCTGCATGCCTCTGAGAAAAATCTGCTAATCCCATCCGTTCATTGCTTTGCTCCATTGGGTAGGAGGCAGGTATATCTACCGTCTTAGCATGAAATTCTTTTTTTAAAAAGCGATTAATTTGATAGCTGCAAGAACGCTGAAAATAATTCATATCCAGTCGTCCATTCATTGCTATGGTGGTACTAGGGCTTTCGCAAGTATCTAATTCTTGATAAACCAATGATATAATCGTCTTCGCACCCGGCAAAAAATTTTCAACAGGATATGACTTCGGACTCTGATAATCCTTTACGTTTGCAAATCCAACATCATCAACACCCAAGTTTAAAATATACTGTTTAATCTTTTCTTTAATCATTGTGATCCTCCTCAATATTTATCTTTATAATCTTACCGAATGATGTTGAATCGCTATGTGAAAACTATTATCATACGGTAACGAATGGCATTATTTTTCTTGCTAACTTTTAATCTCCGCTTACTGTGTATATACACAATTCATGTAAAATTTTAATGATCAATAGCTTCAATTTTTTGTAACGCTTTCTTTAACACACTGAACTCTTCGGGAGTAAACATTTCTTCCACAGCTTGTTGCGCCTGTAGCCAATGAGGAACTGCCGCTACAAGAAACTCTTGACCTTTGTCTGTAAGATGTACAATGCGAGCCCGCGAATTTTCTTCTTCATTTATTTCCACCAAGCCCATTTTCTGCAATAGTTTTAAATTACGTACCAACGTAGTGCGCTCCAAGCGTATCGCATCAGATAGTTCGTTCATAGTAAGTGGCCCTAAGCGTTTCATATGACTTAATAATGAATATTGTGTACCTTTTAGACCACTCGGTTCTAAAAGCTTGTCATAAAACTGGGTAAGGGCGCGTGAAGCTCGACGCATATTGGTACAATTGCAAGGACTTGGAGGCCTTATATGTTTTTCCTTAGTCATAGTATTCTCCTTATCTAACATTACAATATCCGTTTTCCTCCAACTTGAACGCGCAAGTCTATCCTACATATATTTTTTTATACAAAAACACATCTACAATGGGATACAATTATATTTTTTAATTGTGTATATACACATATTAAATGTAGGATACTTTATTTCTTGGATATTGTCAAGAAATAAAGTATCCTTATCGCCTATCCTCGTTTACGTATTTTTATGTTTACATTCTAAGTCTCGAGTTTTCTCTCCAAAAATTGAATAACTAAGCACTGCAACAATGATGACTGCCGCACTGACTGCATTGAGGGCAAAGAACGCTTCGTGCAAAATCGATACTGCAAGTATCATTGTAAATACTGGAGTTAAGTTAACGAAGAGAGCAGTTCGGCTCAGTCCTAAATATTTTATACTTTGCTGTTGAATCATATAGCCTAAGAAAGTCGGAAATACCCCCATGTATGCAATGGCTATCCAACCGTCTTGTTGGATATGGAACTCCCCTGCAGCAATTTCAGCTACTTGGAATGGAGTTAGAAGTAATAGACATGTTAAGAAACTGTAGAATGTTGTGACAACAGGATCAAACCGCCCAACCTGTGTGCGCACAATAACAGCATAAATTGACCAGCACAAAACGGCGCACAGCATGATCAAATCACCGTTATTTATGCTATTTTGCACAAGTCGAAGCAAATCCCACTGGCTGATGGTCAAAAGCACTCCTAAAAGAGCCGTGAAGATGCATACGATTTTGATACGGTTCAGCTTCTCTCCCAGCACCATTGCAGCTATGACAGAGGTAATAAGCGGGTTTGTAGCTGCAATCATCGATGTTCTAATGGCTGTTGTGAATTTCAGTGCTTGAAAGAATAAGAGATGATAGCAGAGCATTCCGACAAAGCCCAGTATGAACATGACTGGCCAATCTTGTCGGCGGATTTTGAGCGAGATGCCACAAAATTTAGCATATCCAAAAAGACAGATGACGGCAATGAGAAAACGGAAATATGTCAAAGCCAGAGGAGAAGCGGACTGCACTCCCACTTTCCCTGCAATAAAGGCTCCCGACCAGAAGAGAACTGCGAATACCATACTGATAACCCAAATCATCTTTCCCCCTCCCAATTCCTTTAAATTATAAATCTTTCTTCATCACAGAACATAAAATATCTATCCCTTTTTGAATTTCTGCAGGATCTAAATGTCCATATCCCAAAAGAAGTTTATTTAAATGCTGCCCCTTTCGGACTGCATGATACTCAACCGGAGTAATTCTTATACCGTCTTTCTTGCATCTTTCAAAAAAGGCTGCATCAAAATTTTCATTTTGAAATTTTATTGCCAAATGCAGCCCAGCAGCATCCCCCCAGCTCCTCCAGGTATCGCCGAAATCTAAATCCAAGGCTTCTAACAATCCCCTTCTTCGCTCTCCATATAATTTTTTCATGGATCGAACATGAGGATCCAATTTTTATTTAGCATTTGCGAGTAGTTTCCTTTTCCATTTGCAAGAAAGCTATCATTCGTATGCCTCATTGCGATAATACCTTTTTCGCACCAGAATAAACACAACACCAGCACTATTTCGAAAAACGGTGCTGGTTCTTTTCCCCGAATTTATAGTTTCAGTCATTCATAGCATCTTCATAACATCTTGACTGTTATTTCACTAAGATATTCCATACTTTCTCTCAAAATCCTCCAAATTCTGCACATATATTTACAAAAAAACGCAATCAAAACCATAATCAATTCGATTCATAGTTTCAGTTACGTCTGCACTATTATGTTAATCAGTATTTTTATTGGCCTTCAATTAAGGTTGAAATATGGTTATTGCATTTCTAATGACCAAATTTCATCTTCAGAAATGGTAAGCAATTTTTTATCATCACAGCATTCTACAAGGTATACCCAGTTATAATTAACGAATTTATAACTAATAACAATTCCTCTTACGAAAGAACTTCCAAATACTCCGCGTTTTTCAAAAGATACTTCTTCTTTACATTTATATTTGTTATTTTTAACTTCCATCAGCATACCTCCCTGATTTATATCATGCCCATAGCATAAGCTATAGATACTTCATATACTCTATAATTTTTCACATGTTTTTAATATTGTCATGTGGTTTATGTCTGCCAATAATGCAAAAGCAATCAGTACTGTACGATGAGCCACACTAGGAGTCTACATCCATTGACGTTATAATATTTACACTCCATATCTCCACAGGTTACGATCATGGTGTACCCACAAAATATGCCCCCTTCATAGAAATAGTTTTATTATTTCTATGAAGGGGGCATATCATTATTGGCTGCCTAAAAATCGTATATTATTTATTTAGATGGGATTATTGTGTCATCATTTTCATGTTCCATAACATTTTCTATACCGCCTTCAAGATGAGTTTCAGTATATTTAGTGGGATTCTCAACTGATCCAGAACGTTTTAATTCTTCATATAATTTGTGCCGATCTTCATCAGATAGATTTTGGACAAATTTGTTTAAATCTTTCCATTCATCAATATGTTGATTATTCATATAACGCCTCCTTATATAGTCTTATATTTAATATACCCAAATTTCTATGATATTTTACAATAATAATTCGCCTCTCTTATAATTTGGATATAAACAAAATCATAGTTACCTAAAATGGTAAAATTCAGGTAACTATTTACTTTATCTTTTTTTGCACCAGAATCCCCGCGCTTCAGCTGTCAGCATTAGTCTACTATTCATGGGCATAATACCAATGAAGACAATTGGTATTATGTAGTTTCAGGAAACAAATCAAGAATGTTACTTTTAGCACGTTTATAAAAATATGTACTCTACGGTTCGTTTATTGATAGTATTTCAAATTTACTATAGACTTAATTTCGGAGGTGATATTCGTGAATTGCGATAAAATCGGTAAGTTAATATATAATCTGCGAAAAGAAAAAGATATGACACAAAGACAAGTAGCTGACTTAATGAACATCAGTGACAAAACAGTAAGTAAATGGGAGCGCGGTCTTGGATGTCCAGATATATCATTGCTCCCAGAACTATCACAGATACTTGGAATCAATATTGAAGACATTCTATCAGGTGAAATCGAGTTAAATGAAACGATTGGAGGAAATATGAAAAATCTTAAATTTTACGTTTGCCCGCAGTGTAACAATCTCATCACAGCAACAGGAAATGCCAATATTTCATGTTGTGGAAAGAGACTAGAATCATTAGTTGCTGGAAAAGCAAACGAAAACCATTTACTAAATATAGAGCCTGTAGAAGATGAACTATATATCTCATCTTCCCACGAAATGAAAAAGGAGCATTATATATCTTTTGTTGCTTATGTCACGGGAGATAAAGTTTTTATTGTAAAGCAATATCCTGAATGGAATATGCAATTTCGCTTTCATAAGTTAGGGCACGGCAAATTATATTTTCACTGTTCAAATCATGGACTATTTTATCAATTGATTTAAGTGACGCAATAATAATACTACTAATACTAAGGAGACGGCTTCACGTTTTTTAAATATATGTCAGAGATGTCAGAGGGACGGGACTTTTTTGTCACTATTTTTTATGTGCCAAAAAAGTCCCGTCCCTATTGCCCTTATGAATATTCCTATAGAATAGATGAGAATGCCCCTGGAGTTAATAACACCAATGATCTTCTTCCCTATATATACGATAAACGGGAACAAAAGGATGCTAATCAATATATCAAATGTAATATCTGTGGAACCAATTATCCATGCTATTTTGATAAATGGACGGAAGGGATTACCTCCAAAATGATACAAGAGGCTATTACCTCAGCATATATATCACAACAGTAATTCTTGCTATGCCGCGATCAAAATTGCTACCTATGTAAACAGCGGGACAAGTGTAATATTTTGAAATATCACACCCGCCCCGCTGTTTTTTTATAGGCTAACATACAGACACTCTTATAAAGTTAATTTTAGATATTAAACCTAGATACTGTCTCTTGCAAATCTTCTGCTAATTTTGCTAGCGCTTGACTGGAGGAAGCAATCTCCTCCATCGACGCTGATTGCTCTTCAGTGGCGGCAGAGACTGTCTGGGTTTCCATTGCTGTATTCTTACTAATTTTATCAATATCCCTAACAGAAATCACGATTTGTTGGCTACTACTAGCCATCTGCTGAATAGCAGCGGAAATTTCCTGCACTTGGTCAGATACTCGTCCAATTAAATCAGAAATTTTCTTGAAGGCTTGCCCCGCAGTGCTAACAACTTCGGTGCCCAGTTGTACCTCTTTAGTACCTTCCACCATGGCAACGACAGCTTTATCCGTATCATTTTGAATTTCGCCGATGAGTGTGGCAATCTGTTTTGCTGCATACTGAGATTGCTCGGCTAGTTTACGCACTTCTTCAGCGACAACGGCAAAACCACGCCCCTGTTCACCCGCCCTAGCAGCCTCAATGGCAGCATTCAGAGCAAGTAGATTGGTCTGCCCCGCGATACCTGAAATAGTATCCACAATTTGTCCAATTTCTTTGGAACGCTCGCCTAATTGGGCGACTACCTGGGCCGAACCACCAACTGACTTTTCGATATTAACCATCTGACTTGCTGCTTTCTCAATCGCTTTTCCACCTACTACGGTAGCACTAGAGGTTTCATCAGCAATAGTAGCCACATCGCCAGCATTGGAAGCAATTTGCTGAATACCAATCGATAACTGTTCCACAAGATGAGTTGCCGAATCTAATGCTGACAATTGGGTTGTAGCTCCTGTGGCAACTTCTGTGATAGAACCAGCCACCTGACTTGCCGCCTGGGCTAATTGTTGGGCACTAGCAGTCAACTCCTCCGAGGAAGCGGCAACCAGCTCGACGGAATTGTTAATCTCCCCTACTAAATTCCGCGTATTGCTACGCATAGTATTTAGAGCATCAGCCAACACACCAATCTCATCCTGGGAATTGACCTTAATCGCTTCCCGCCAGTCACCCTTAGCAAATTTCTGACTCTGACTAACCATTACCGTCAGCGGCCCACGAATTTTTCTAGTAATAATGAAGCCGATGACAGTTGCTAGTATTACAGCTATAACAACAAGACCTATAGCAGTCATAATTACCCGGTTAGCTACCTCCGTAGCAACTTCTGTACTTTTTTGTGCCTGCTCATCATTATATGCCTTAATGGCATCCATGGATTTAGTTATTTCTGTACTAAGTGGTATATTTTTAGTATTTATCTTATTCAACTTATCCCGATAATCCTGAGCAGCATTCGTGTTGCCTGCTGCTGTTTCACGAGCGATGGCTCGAACAGTAGGCAAAGTTTCATTGATCGTACTTTCTTTCCATTTTGTTGTTACCTCTAGCAGTTTCTGCGCTTCTCCCCGTTTATCTGCCGGCATTAGTGCCAATAGTTGAGTCTGTGCTGTTAACATCTTCTCTATTTCCTCGTTGACTTGCTGATAATATTTTTCGTCACCGTAAGCAAATATTGCACGCATAGCAGAGACTACAGTCCGATTGGCAAGAACAGAAACCGTCGCCAAGTCACTACGCTGACTAGCTTCCTTTATTTCCATAATGTTTGTTTTGACATTTTGCAATGATATAAAGCAAGTTACACCCAATACTGCAATTAGAATAACCATTATACCAAATCCTGCGCCAATTCTTTTTCCTACAGACATTTTCAAAAAATATCCCACCTTCTATGTATATAATTCCAATATGACTATTTTCGACAAATTGTTACATTATCCTCTTTTTTGCATTGGTCTTAATTGTAATTATTGGGAAAAGGAGAATGTACCATTTTATCAGCGCCGCAGGAAAAATCTAAACTCTTTTCTATATTTTTCATTATGGGCATAAAGTAAAATGATTGCCAATAACAACGGCATCTACTTCGTATTAACGCAAATTTTCCGTCGTCTAGGACCATCAAATTCACAGAAATAAATGCCCTGCCAAATTCCTAAGTGCAAGCCTTTGTCTATGACAGGAACGCTTACTGATGAACCAATCATTGAGGCCTTCACATGAGCACGAGAATTTCCTTCACTATGCTTGTAAGCAAGTTTTGGTACCATATGATCTAGCGCAACCAACATATCCTCCACAACATCTGGATCAGCATTTTCATTAATGGTTATACCTGCCGTCGTATGAGGTATAAATACCTGGCAAAAGCCAGCTTCCCCTGGGTTCTGCCTCACTATCGCAGATACTTGACTAGTAATATCGATAAATCCCTCACGGGGAGTGTCGATGGTAAATTCCTTTAACATGATTAGCCTCCTGCTGATTTATATTTTTTCAAAACGTGCTTCGGGAGTTAAACTGCTATTTTACTTTACTCTCAAAAAAATTATTACTATCAACGCCACACCCAACATGTATTTTGATAGACAGATGATACTGGTACGCGGAGTTTATAGGTTCGGCACTCCGAAATTGGGTTTATTTTGACTGAGAACATAGTCAACCAACTGCGAAGATACTAACGGTTGGCTGTAATAATATCCCTGGTATTGCATGCACCCCAGTTTTTTCAAAAGATCGCGTTGGTCCTGCGTCTCCACGTATTCGACGATAACCGCTATGTCTAGTGAAGAACATAGTGATGTAATAGAGGCTATTATTTCTATATCCTGATATCTCAAATCATTAGCCCTGATGATCGCTAAGACATCATCGGCGAAGGATTCGTTTTGTAACTGTACTGCTGAAACATTTACCGACATGCGGATTCCTTCAATACCAATACTCTTCCAGTAGCTCAGTTCCTGACAAGCGGTATAAATCACCCATTTTCCAATATCCTGAATCAATCCAGCTTCTTCGGCAACGGCAACAGTCAACATTGGTGGGATTCTTCCATAAAGTTTATGGGTCCAACGTAGCAACGCTTCCACACCAATAACGCTATTGCACTCATTTACCTGTGGTTGATATGCAAGGAATAGTTCCCCGTTAGCCAAGGCACTCTTCAAGTCGTAAGCGAGCATCCGAGTCAAAGTCCCCAATTCATCCTGCCTTGTCAATAGTTTTCTTTGAAACTGGGGAATATCGCAATTTACCTCATCTAGAAGGTTATCAAACGTCTTATGTATTTCCCCTACTTTTTGCTTTTCGTTAATGATTACAAACGGCAGATAGATACTTGTACCAACTGCGACTTCTATGAGTTGCAACCATACTCCACTCCAGGAATTGGTAGCAATATAACCACTGAGTAAGGGCGGCGTGGTCCAATGCACACTTTGAACTACAATCGATACCAAACCCATGCTAATTGCCAAATACGATACACAAGCTAGCACGACTGGCACCAGAACAAAGGGAATTAGGAAGATCGGATTAAGTACAATCGGCAATCCAAATATTAATAACTCATTGATATTAAAGATAGCAGGTACAATGGATAGTTTGGTCAGCCACGCCATATTACCCCTCCTCGAAACAAGGAAGAGTGCTAGCATGAGACATACTGTCGAGCCAGATCCGCCAAGCAATACAAAATTTTATCTATATTCTGTAAAAATGGAAAATCACCTTTGTCTAAATAGTTGCTATTTGATTGATTAGGTCTTTTATACTAGAAAATACCCACTTTTACCTATATTTTAACAAATTCCTTACTTATTACAACAAAAAGCTATATAAAATAAAAATCGACTAAACCGAAGTCTAGCCGATTTTTAAATTAAATTGCCGATAAAGCCATGGATCCTGTGAAATCAGGTTACCTCTTCTTCTATTTATACAAAATATTCCACCTTCGCCTGAGGAAAAAATCTAGCAAGTTCTATTGTCATATAGCTCCTCATTTCATTCATTTCTTGCTCCTGATAAATATACTTACCATAGCCAAATTGTCCGTACTTATATTTCCGTTCCCCCTCCTCTAATGGCAATGTAGTTTCAGGAAACAAATCAAAAATGTTACTTTTAGCACGTTTAGTAAACCGGTGAGATATCAGCTCAAAAGTCAAATCTTTTCTAGCCTCTTGAGGTAATTGTTCATTCAAAGATTCTAACAAACTATGATAATCTTGTTCCCAATTATCATAATAGAAAATAGGCGCAATGATAAACCCTAGAGGATAACCTGCACGTGCTACTTTTCCAGCGGCAATCACTCTTTCAGCCATCGATGGTGTAGCATGCTCATATTTTTCAATGATAGTGGCAGAATTTACACTGAAGCGAAATCTGGTATGTCCATTATGCGCAGCAACTAACAAAGAATCTACCTTATCATGTTTGGTCACAAAGCGAAATCTACCTAAAGGTTGGGCACCAAAATACTCAATTGTTTTATGTAATAGCCCTGTAAGATACTCTGTTGGAATAGGATCAGAAGTGGCGGCTCCCTCAAAAGAAGTTATTTGCGGTGCCCGTTCCTGGATATATTGAGAAGTCTGACTCAATATATCATCAATATTTACATAAACCCTCAAATATGGTTTTTTACCAAGGGTCGTAGCCAAATAGCAATACTCACACATACTAGGGCAACTTGTTGTCAATGGCAATTGATAATGAGCTGACGGCTTGCATCCTGCGAACTCCTTGCTCTTCCTAACACCAACTACTAAAGTGCGCTTAGCCTCACTAAAAGCCTCCTGATGAGTTTTCCCCGGAATACCAGTAACTCGATTGTGAGAAGCAGTAAACTGAATAGGTATATTCATGTTCTGAAAACGCTCATATAACTTTTGTCCTAAAGGATATTCCAAAGCCTGTTGCTCAAAAATTACCCTTTTAGGTACAAACTGACTCATCATATAGTCCACCCCGCTAACATATTCTATCGACTGATTGTTCCTGCTTAGTGTACTCAAAATAAGCAAAGAACTATGCAATGATTTCGTAGATAGAAGAGTCGCTATTTTAGTCCGAAATGAATACATTATTATAATGGCCGATATTTTTGTGCCCAAAAAATCTCGTCCCTCTTGTCTTACTAGTTAACCGGAGAATCAGTTTTGCCCATGTAAAACGAATTTTTGTTACTGCCGTATAAAACTGCCAATACTCGGCATACTCATTTTAGTGTAATCAGAAGGAATTTCGAATAAAGCTGGATTTGGGGTGACAAGGTTAAGTTACCAATCTCCATTATTGCCTTTCCGGCTCGATCCCAACAGTAACTATATTGTCAATACTCAAGCCGATTGAAATCCCTATTTGATATCCACCTTTAATGCCGCCAACACCGTAAAGAGTTCCTGTGCCATCCCCTTTGTCCGCTATAAATTCTTTTGAGTTCTTCATGTATAGTGCGTACATATTGAACAAGTCGTCCATAGAGTAGTTGGAAGAATAAGCAAATCCAATTTTTTCTCCATTTACCACCCTATAGACAAACTCTGCGTCGGGGGCAATCGGAAAGTCGTGCAGGCTTTGGGGCATCGTAATGTCCATGTTTCTCGTTGGCGTAAGGTCCACAGTACTACCCGCTGCATATGTTTGCACAGGAAAAAAAACAACCAACAGGGCAAATATTACTAGACAAATACATACTTTATGGTTCGACATAATATCCTCCTATTCAAGACCGATTTGGTTTGCCAAATGCCGCATCTTATTTCTGGTTATAAACATACCCTTTATCTTTTTACCAGCTCCACACGACGGTTTTTAGCCCGTCCATCATCCGTTGAATTATCGGCAACTGCTTTTTCTTGCCCATATCCCACCGCTTGTAAGCGGTCAGAGCTGATACCTTTCTGTACAAGAGCATTGACCACCGCCTTGGCACGCTCTTCTGACAGCATCTTATTGCTTTCCGAATCGCCCACATTATCGGTATGACCCTCAACAATTAACCGTATGCCAGGATTCTGAGTCAATAAAGAAACTATCTCATGAATTACAGACTGATGCTCCGGCTTTATATCCGCCTTGCCTGTATCGAAGTTTATGTACAGCGGTACATGTCCGTTATTATTCAGCGAGGTAAGTAGATCGCTGGCTTTAACGTCCTGACGCATTGCCTCTTTCTCAACGATAGTCACACTGTACTCCCCACTTGGCGATGCCGAAACCTCTAGCCAAATTTCCTTGCTATTGCTTTGCATTCTAGCTGTAAGAGTTCCATTATCATGTGTATATAGCACAGTTCCACCCTTACTTAATATCGCATTGGCATAATTGCGGATAATCTGCAAAACAGAAGGCGGGTTATTCTCGTCTTTGGGGACATATTCGACATAGTATTTTTTTCCCTCAACCCTGACTTTATCATCATCATCCGAAGTGACGAACTCGTGGGAATCATACTCTCGCTGTGAACTATCGTTTATATAATAGCTCGGCATTCGGGAAAAATAGGGCGCGTCCTTACCATTATCCTGGTTGGCAAAGGCTATGGCAACCGGTAATAAAACTAACATTAGCACCAGCAAAACTTTACGTAAAATCATCATAATTTCTCCTTTCAGCTATTGAAATATTACTATTAATGATTGAGCAACATACCGTCCGGCAAACGCATCAATTCGTAAATTGACCTGCTGATTTTCTTGCCACCGCGTTCAATGAATTCTTCTTTGCCCAATTGCTTCTTACCTATATCAAATCTGCCGGACTCAATTATTTCGTCGCCCTTTTCTTTTCATCATTAACCTCCTCTCAATGTGCCCTTAAACTAAACAGCATTGTCATATTTCGTATTTTTACACATCACCTTGTTTATAATGATTATATACGTTTAGTGAAAAGACAATTTCGCATAAATTGCCCTAGATCATTCTCAAAAATTGCTTTTATCCACATAAAGAAAACCGTCCAACTAAGCATTGAACGGCGCAAAATCATATAGCATTCTAGGGAAAGATTATAGTACTCTGCATTTTTTTGTATTCCGACGGTGATATTCCCACATTGCGCCGGAAAAATGAGGAAAAGTGACCAGGACTTACGAAACCGCATAAATAGGCTACCTCTTCCACAGAATTCGTTCCGTCCCTCAACATTGCTTCAGCCTGCTGTAATCTAATATCCAACAGATATTCATGAGGGGTTTTCCCCGTATCAGCCTTAAACAAGCGGATAAAATAATAAGGGCTCAAATTAATCTCCTGGCAGATATCGTCTATTTTTATGCCCGCACTAAAGTAAGCATGCATATACTCAATAGCCTTGCGTACATAGTTATGCTCTCCGCTGGTTTTCTCGCGGTCTTTGGCAGCGCTGACACCCGTACTGCGTAATAATTGAATGACCATTTGCACACATATACTTTCAATCATCAACGGGCAATTCCCATTATAATCTATCACTTCTTCCTCGAATCTGGCCATTGTCTGCAACACCTGCAGGCAACAGGCATGTTCCAGCTTTTTAATTTTGACATCCCTTTTCCCTGTCACTTGCCAAGCTATTTCCTGAAAAAAATCTTTATTGATGCAAAGAGTCCAGTATTCCCGTGTTGGAGTTATGGTTTTGGTCTGCACCGTTACTTCCGGCTCTATTGTTATCATGCCACCCCTATGGAAGTGGTATTCCCGTTTCCCAACCCATGAAGGCGGCGGAATAGAGGTTGGAAACCAGAAGTGATAGTCTTGCGACTTCAGTACTGCATTGGGAATGTATGTATTAGGCTTAAGCAACAATATCTTCTCATTGGCAAACCTTTTAACATTAGTCTTATAATCAGCCGGAATTTGATCCATAAAATGTCGAAAGACTGTTTCCAACAAACTTCCTCCTCTCGTATACCATAACTAGATACAACCTATATAAGATATATCAAACTTTCCCTTTTTTATTTTTCCTTACAAATATACGAAATTCCTGCTAAGTGAATCTTATTACATCAGGCTACTTCCTTTTTTTAGTTAGACAAAATATTCTATTTTCGTCTGATAATCATACAAAAATCAGCATGCAAAAATTGGATGATTTTGTATAAAAGTGTGGAATGTTATAGTGAAACAATACCTTGTTAATTGCTATAAATGAACGGTTAGTTTATGTTTGGTGCAGTCTTTTTATTTTACTGTGTAATTTTATTAATCTAACCAGACAACAAGATAATATTAATTTTACTTATCTTGATACTGTGGTTGTCGTCTTAATTTTGATTTATTTCCCAGGGACTATATGGGAGAAAAGCATTTTGGCGGGGTGCCTGGCTATCAGTGATGTAGTGATTCTGATACTTTTCAAAACTCCAAAAGATGCTTTATCCTTGGAGGTAATAGTTTTCTCTGATGTCTTAAAAAGAGCGGATGAGGCTATGTACCAAGCTAAAAACAAGGGTCGTAACCGAGTCCAATTCATAAGTAGAGATGTCTGATAGATTCCCATTATAAACACCATCATTATAACTCGTTTTATCATTTCATTATCTCTTCTCCTAAAATTTTATACATGATAGTCAACGACATAGCAATTGCTACAAAGAATTTAATCATTATGCCTAGAAATTGTCCCTTTGCCACTCCCTTTGCAACTTGCCATGCCTTAATTTTATCTTTGCTGTATATGTATTCTACATAATAACTGGTAGCAAATCCACCTAGCATTGCCCCAATTATACTTCCAATAATGGGCAATATGCCAGTACCTACAATTCCACCTACTATCGATCCTACAAAAACAGCAACCATTGTCCACCATGAAGCCCGTTCCTTCTTTACGCTCCTAATACCAGCTAAAAACTCCAGCACTTCACCACTAAGCCACATTCCTGCTAACATGAGCAACCAAGCATAAGTCAAGTGCGAAAAACCTTCCTGCCAGCTACAGATAACGGCCACTAATAATATTAAAAGATTACCAGGCAGCCCAACTAAAGTAAGAGCCATCCCAGTGACAAGCATTATTACCATTATAACGTTTACCATGATGGAAATATATTCCAATGTTTAATTACCCCAACTTTCTCTCAAAAATTTAGCTTGCCCTTTAAAAGCTATCTTCAAGCAATTTTATCTTATATCCCATCATATTACTATATTGATCCTGATAGCAAAGTAATCCTGTACCATTGCAAAATTGCATAGTACAGGATTTTCTAATTAAATATCTGTTTGACTAGCTTCTTCAAAAACTTTACGTACAATGTCCTTAGTAGTGCCACCTTCAAAAGCTTTATGATTTCCTACATAGTAAGTTGGAACATAGTAGTAATCGTATTGCTTTGCAATTGCAGGTGTCTTCTCTTCATCAATGATTTCTACTTTAATGTCTTTATATTTCAGATTTTCTTGCTTTACTTCATCAATCCAATCAATTGCTCTTTTACAATGAGGGCACCAATCTGTTATGAGCACAGTAATATCTTTCATAAATATACCACCTTTCTTATCATTACATTATTAATACTGTTCTCAATTATATTAGAGTCGATTACACTTACCACCGATTCCCTCTCTATCTTTTATCCAATTCAACGCAATGCTCCTAATCGCATCATCCATAGAGCAGCCCCTGGTTCAATTACTTTCCAGTCACCACCATCCAATACCGTTATACGATGATCTTCACCATCATAATCTGTCACTTCCAAAATCCGTAGCTTAGGCTGATCAATTAGCAACTGATAACTCAGCACTGTGGAACTTACGTCATTTTCTTTATTTATTTTCCTGAATATCAACCATCAACAGTTGAGACTTTTCTTTTTCAATACGCATATTGTTTCCTTCTCCTCTTCATCAGCAACCACTAAAAATTTTAGTTTACACTTAATATTTTAACTTAAATTTTAAAATTCCTGATGAGTACGGTGCAACTTCATATTGTTGAAAAATAATAACTACATTTTTCCCTTCTTCTAGGTAGAAATTCGGTTTGTCACCAATTCCTTTAAATGGTTCAAAGATTCTAATATTACGCTCACGAATTTGCTTCTCTATTATTCTGTTTATATTCCCCCTACTCGCACGATCAAAATTAAATCGATCTTCAAAACTGTACCTTTCTCCTGTGCTTAAATCAAATGTATACCCTTCCAGAGAAGATGATCCATGTGCACCACCTGAATAGATATAGTTATTTATACTAAAGCTCAATAAATTACCTTCATTCAAATGGACCTCATATTTCATCTTTGCTGTAGTGGTAAACCCGCTATCTTGATTTCCTTTAATAAACTGATCAACACGTTCCTGAATAACCCCATTGATTTTCTCCTGTGCTACTTTATTAATCATGCCATCAAAATGAGGATATTCAATATCAAATTTTCCTTCTTTATATTCATACTTATAAACAAGCACATTAGATGCTTCAGCCAAAGCAGGATTCAGATAAATCCCAACAAAAAACGTTGAGATTACCAGCATTAGATTAATAAATGTTTTTACTCTCATATATTACACCTTCTCTTATTACTTATTTTTTATAATTAAATTTAATAATATCTTATACAAGAACTGTTTGTCAAAGTCAGAACCACCACTGAAATATAACAAACCACCTATCAACATAAGTCTATGCCACACTTAGCTTGATCATACTCTTACACGAAACCGCTCTCCATTCCGACCCACAACATACATTTTTTTCAAAATCTAAGTTTAGACAAAATCAAAAATTGCGATCCATAAAGTTTCTAGAGATCGCATGAATTGCAGCGAAAACCGCTCCGATAGCATCCCCCATCAAGTCCAGATCCGTATCTAATAAACTAGGCTGGCTTATTGGTATTGGATGTGAAAAGACATCAGTAAGAAATTCTAGTATCTCATAAAATGCTCCAAGGCTAACTCCAAGGGATACAACCAATATAAATTTAACTGATGAATTAACGGGCTGTTTAAGTAATTGAACAACTAAAACATATGCAAATAAGGAAAATGCATAGGTGCCAAATACATGCAATATTTTATCAAATATCGAGGATGTTGTATAAAGGTCTAAATAGTTACCAAA
>Ga0209639_1000818_pt1 | contig 37942 bp, 39 predicted proteins | sample EPASupsiteHSE605_FD_187268 | JGI IMG/M metagenome (GOLD analysis project Ga0209639, IMG submission 187268) | Bioremediated contaminated groundwater from EPA Superfund site, New Mexico - Sample HSE6-05 (SPAdes) (version 2) | ecosystem: Environmental > Aquatic > Deep subsurface > Groundwater >... | reverse complement strand
TGAAAGTCTGATTATCAATAGAATATTATCCCGAAGTTTTGAGATAAGATTTTAGAAACTAAGTTGATATTAGAGGCTTTTAAACATCCACTTAAAAACTTCGGGATAATAAATTCTTCGGGATAAAGCCCCCACCTAAAATTAGATGAGGGCTCATTCTGCATCCTTTTTTATATTACTAGCCATGTTGTGTTCCTTTCTTCACACAATTTAAATTAGATTAACTTCCATATTAGTCACTATTTCGTCTTACAGCCGATATTGCTACTTGCTGCTGTTTGGTTTGTCAGGAACAGTCATCTCAATCAAGCCAAGTTCCAACGCGGGGCGCAAATAATTGTTGCTGAACGTTGGACGGTGCTTAAGTCCAAGCCGCTCCAAAAGCTCTTTTGCGGACAGCGTTTCGCTGCCTAAGGCGGACATCAGGCGCTCGACTTGATCGGTAACTTGCTCGCGAACTTGTTCGGTTTGCAAAAGATCATTTAAAGCATCTCGGATCACGCGGAGCATAAATTCAACAAAAGCTGTAGAATCCGCCGCTTTGTCGGCAACAGCCAATATGGTGTAATACTCCTGTTGACGTTCGCGGATTAAAGTCTCCACAGGCAACCAGTAAAGATTGGTTTCCAGCGACTTAATAAAAACGTCTGCCACATACGCCCCATACGTCCATTTCCGTCAGCAAACGGATGGATAAATTCGAACTCATAGTGAAACACGCAACTTTTGAGGAGAGGATGAGTATCAGTTGTTTTGACCCAGTGAATCAGATCACTTATCAACTTAGGTATAACATCTGCAGGCGGGGCCATATGCACCAGCTTTTCTCCCGCAAAGACACCAACACCACCAAAATGAAAACGCCCAACTTCATTTGTTAGCTCCGCCATCAATATCTTATGGGATTTCAATAGATCATCAATCTTAAATGGGTCGAATGTAAGTATAAGGCTGTAAGCATCAAAAGCATTTTTAACTTCGCGTATTTCATTGGGTGAGCCAAGAACACGTTTACCGTTAATAATGTCCGTCATTTGTTCCAATGACAGCGAGTTGTTCTCAATTGCCAGTGACGCAGATCACTAGAAAGTCCGTTGGGGTGGTTTTTTTATGGTATCTGCTAAAACAGCGCAAACTGATTTAAGTTGTTGTTCTGAAAGCGTCATGTTTAGCAACTCAAACACCTCTATTCGTCCAGCATCAGCTTTTTCTTTGAATTTCTGAGTTTACGTATTTCCTCACGCTCAATAGTCTTAACGCTTTTATCCGATACAGGCAAGTCCTCTGGTAGTGTGGCTCCCATTTCGATAATAGCTTTACGTATCTTATCGGCTACCTCATAATGTGTGTTATTTGCCTCGATGGCAGTTGATATCTCATCTCGCTTCAGTTTTTCCTCAGTCTGAGAAATTCTGAACAGATTAGCAATCAACTCTGTACTTCCCATATAATCAAGGATTTTTTCATTTTTCTTCAAGCCTTTTTTTGTATGGATGTCTGAGACAGTCATTCCACCATACAAGCCCATATATCCGGCGTTTTGAAAAATCGCAAATTCCTCATCGGTAATTACTCCAGCATTATGTGCTGCTTCTGCAAGAAGCTGATTCCACTGTTTGATATTTCCACGGACAACTAATCGTTTATTATTTTCATCAAGCTGATTAAAGGCATCTTGAACTTCCTGGCGGCGTGTCTGAATAGCGAAATATGTTTGGCCCAAAGCAATTATTTCTTTTCTTGGGTCGCCGTTTTGAACAATCAAATAACATGCATATCGAGTCAACTCATAGTCAATTGTTTTTCTTTTTCCACCTTTGCCAATTTCTATCATTTTGTTGACCTCAACAAAATGATCCGAAACCGCGAAACCACTGTTCTTACAGGCAAGTATAGCTCGATCAATAACCTTCTGAAAATTGCGCCATTCCATATAATCTAAGACTTTTGCAAGCTCGCGAGCATACCAAAATTCTGTTCCGTTTTCCCGAATATGCTTTATGCTTTCAAATGTTTTATATTCCTCAGCGTTTAAATTTGACATATTCAATCCTCCGTACTATGAAAATGAATTACTTCAATCCCTACGTCCTTCACTATCGGGATAACCATTGGCAGACCAAACATCTCCTTCATTTCCATATACCCGATAAATTTATAATTGATATCCACCCTCTGACTCTTGCTTCCGTCAGGGTTATCCGTCTTTTCGTATACCACAATCTTCTGTATCAGAACGTTGAGGATTTGCGTATTTAGCTCGGTAATTTCGGTATATTTCTGTATAACCAGCAGGAATTTATTGATATTTTCATATATTGGGCATCAAGGGGAATCACCCAGGCATTCCCGAAACGAACCGCTCCGGATATGCGGCCTTTGGCACACAGCAGTTGCACTTGGCGGGGCGTTATACCCCATCTTTCTGCGGCTTCTTTTGTTGTTATCCCGTTCATTTCTAAGAACCCCTCGGAATGATTTGATATTTGTTTCATTATATCGCAGGAGCGAAATATAGACAATGCAAAAATAACAATATATGGCAAGAAGAGGAGTGTACCCCTTTGCTATGCAACTAATAAGATGAAATAAACTGAAAAACAAGCTAATTTACTAAACTGAAATTTGAAAGCAATACTACCTGCTAAGCTAATCCGCTACGCATGATAATGCGAATATCAGCCGAATATCTTGCCTCATTTCTTTTTTTACAATAATAAAGGACGCGGCAAGCTGGTCAAACCCGAGCCCGCCTCCAGAAATAAAGTCCGTTACGCCTTGGCTGATGAGGCAGTCTATCTCGTGGTCAAGGCGTTTAACTATTTGTTCAATCCTGTTACTTGGTAGCTTGCGGTGTCCGGAGAAGCAGCAGGTCTTAAATTTCATACAATATCCTCTTTTGGTTTATATTTGGTGTCCCCAAATAAATGTATTATATTTGGTAATACCAAATATATCAAGTACCCTGTTGGATATACTTTACACAGGGGGTGTGTGTCTGAAAAAGCGACAATTACCGCTTGGCGACAGAAATATGATTGGCGCTCGTGTGACGAATGCGCGTGAAAACCTTGGAATAAAGCAAGTCGAGCTTCTTACAAAACTGCAAGCAGCAGGAATTGATATCAGCATTCCAGCTCTTTCCCTCCTGGAAGGGCAAAAGCGCCCTGTAACCGATTTAGAATTGAACGCTCTGGCGGATATATTAAAGGTTTCTGTAGATTGGCTTTTAGGTAGAGAATGAAAGAAGGGCTTGCATCATGGCAAACCCTTCTTTTTTATTAACCGTTTATTTCATTCCTGACTACTTCCTCAACTGCATTTCGGATATTGTTCATCCTCCCGATCCACTCCATCTGATTTTCGGCCTTGAGCTGCTCGGTTACACCTTGCTGCTGGGCATATTCTCTAACCAACCTGTCAAGCATCTCCCGGGCCTGCATATCAACCTTTTGCCATGGATGAAACTGGATCATACTGGAAACCAATCTACAATCTTTTAGAAATGCAGTGGATTCCTACTTTAGTTGTGAATGGAAAAGGAGCGAAGCCTAAGATTCCCTTAGATTCGCTCCCTTTAATACCTGCCTAGACTGCCATCACACCACAAGCCACTTAGAATCCCTTCTTGATAACCCGCTAGACCAGTTTTAAGAAGTTTTTCTTTGAGAGGAGCGAGTTCAGGAGAGGAGATTCTGTCGAGTTGTTTCAAGCGCTAAGGACTTAGGACCTGATCCGAGCGCGAAAGCTGATAATCTTCGAGGGTGTAATGCCAAGCTTTTGCTTGCCCGGGGTCGTTCGTAGCAAGAACATCACTCCGCTGAAATCTCTTTCCGCTGCTTTTTCTGTCGTGCCTTATCCAGGCGTTCTTGGTACATCTCTCGAATCCAAGTACTCACAGGTGCCTTCCATTGTTGGCTTGGGCTGGGGATATTTTTGATCAGACTTCTGGGGTTTAATCCCATCTCTCTGGCCATTTTCAGGGTTTCGTCGTTCAGTCTGCATTTCTTTTTTGCTTCAGCCCATTCTGCATCCTTTTTCATATTACTAGCCATGCGGTGTTCCTTTCTTCACACAATTTAAATTAGATTAACATCTAGATTAGTCACTATTTCGTTTTACAACCCGATACTGCTGTTTGCTGCTGCTTGCTGCTGCTTGCTGCTGTTTGGCTTGTCAGGAACAGTCATCTCAATCAAGCCAAGTTCCAACGCGGGGCGCAAATAATTGTTGCTGAACGTTGGACGGTGCTTAAGTCCAAGCCGCTCCAAAAGCTCTTTTGCGGACAGCGTTTCGCTGCCTATGGCGGACATCAGGCACTCGACTTGATCGGTAACTTGCTCGCTGATTTCAGCGAGCAGGTGAATGATTGTATTTGTGACACTATATGGTGGAACATAAGGCTTTTCTGGCACAGGCTCACCACCTAACTACTACTTATACGTTGTTATTCCGTTCAAGTTGTAAAAATTCAAGATAACACTCAGCTCAGACAATTCTATGTGGAAAAGGAGATCTCCTTGCGCGGCTCCCTGAGGATCTGCTGCAATTTCACATCGGTAACTGCTTGCTGGAATTTAGGAGTTTTTTGATTTGTTCCATATCTCTCCCCTCTTGAGCATCCTATTGAGAGTTTCTCTATTCATATTATACTCTCCACAATTAACTCTTCTGTTCCGTAGGGAGGGTTATTATATAAGAGATGAAGCATTGGGATTGCAGGAAGCTGAAATTTCAAAACTTCATCTCTTAATTTATAAAGAAAACGCTAATGTTATTGCATTTATGTCGTTGTCGACTAGATGTTCCGCCGAATACTGAATCCCCGGAAGGAGAAGGGCCTGGCGGCAGGTCAAATTCGTCGGCGCTGACGAATTTGACCTGCCGCCGTCAGCGCCGGAAGCAAACAGTTGATCTCCATATTCTTCAAAAGCTGCTCCATTGCTGGCTGTGCGCCGAGAATAGCTTTAATAGCTCTAATTACAGCATACGCAGACGGGCCTCGGATAGTGAAGGCTTTGGTTGGGGGCGCAAACCCCAGCCGAGATCATGTCCGAAGCAGCTAACGTCAGCTGGTTCGGAGCATAGGCCCACCTCTTATCTCCGTCGTTGTCTTTCTGTTGCTTTCATATCCAATCCTAAAAGTCCATTAATATCTTTGTAAATGTAGCTTGTAAAATCCAATGAAAAATTATTAATGCAATATTCTCCGACCTTGACGTTGTCCACTTTCTCATATTTTAGGAGGAATCTGCGGTGCCGCTTTTGGTCTTCCACGCAGACGTACATAAATATACTTTATAAGTTTAGCTTGTTTTGGAGAGTGTTGCGAGCAAGGAATACTCCTTAAATAATTTTTTAAACCATCATTTGAGATATGACAAGAGTTTAACCAAGTCAAGACTACACAACTTTATCGCTGAATTTTCTCAAACCGTTAACTCTATGATTGCAGGAATGAATAGAAATAATCCGCCGATAAAAACTTTCAAAATCGAAATGAATATGAGGATTTTGGAATTCGCCGTTCAGAATAACCGCTGCTCTGTTGGGGTCTTTCAAATTAAGGGTCATAGTAACATTTTTGCCAATCTCCCGCCTTATGAACTGCCAGTATTTCGGAGCTTCCATTTCAAGCAAAATGTTTTCCAGCGCTTCCTGAGGGATCGGGTCATAAGTGTTAATGAAAATTTGCTTTAGTTCGTCAAGCTTCGGAGTTTCTGATCCATACAAGTAAAGAACACTCAGCATAAGATCTCGGATCTCACTTTTTTGATCCGCTTGCTGCAAGCCCGGGTCGCTGAACTTAAAGTCCGCAGTGTCCATAATACAGCTTTCACCGTCATTAAAAACGGCAAAATGCAGCAGGTTTTCTCCCGGTGTAACGGTATATAAAGGTGAGGGCACCTCAGTGACACTCTCTTTTCCGTTCGGTTCTATGTAATAGGCTGCAACGCAAAGACCAATCTCTCTAAAATCTAGCTCTAAGGTTGTTTAAGAGCCTTAATCAAGGAAGAAGATACTCAAAAAGCGACTTTCATCCGTACTTGCTCAATTTTTTAAAAGGATATATAATTAATTCATAAGAACCTGCATAAAATAATGCTAGGATGCTGTTAACATCCTAGCTGTACAACACAAACCGCAAGAGGCGGCCATATGGGGTAACGAAAAAGTAGCTACTTTTCAGGGTGGGCTACTTTTTCGTCATATTGTAAGCGAACTGAAGTATCAAAACGATTAGTGTTGCAAATGCAATCATTGCTGTTAGCGTTTGATACCATTGGTCCACTGGCCTCACCCCCTTTCTAAGGGGAATTGGCCACCCATCCCTGCCATATAGAATTGTACATGCAATTATATCACAAATAGCCCAAAGGAACTCCCCACTATTCAGCTCCTTAATCAAATGCTGATAGTAAAGGAAAAAATCCAACTGAACATCCCGATGGGATAATTGCATGCCGGCATAGGAATAGAAATCACAATATTAACCAGATAAATAACTAGGTTCGTTCTAACAAATCATGGTATAATTAAATGCATCCTTTGTATAGGAGTGATTAGTTTGAAGGCAATTAAAATTCAAAATAAAGATGTCCTAGAAGCAGTTAATTCAGGTTCACCATATATCGAGATTGGTAACCGGAAGTTTTTATTATTCGAAGTTGAACAATATCCATAATAATTTCTAAGTTCAAAACAGAAAATCACAAGCCTCAGAATTTTTAATTTATATAAACATTTTTAGATATTTCTATTTATTACATTGTCAGAGCTTCCCATTATTAGCCTAATGGGGAGTCCAATATTTACGTCCCCGGCATTCCCGATGCACTTACAGCGCCTGTCAGCTACCGGACTGCTGAGCCATTACCCGGACTGGACTTATATTACACCAGCTAGAATTGAATAGTTTATCTGGTCTTGCCGCCTAACGTTCTGTGGGTTTGCGACATCGGCGAACCTTACATAGTTCCTATTTTAGGTTCTATCTATATCCAAACCAACTGCGTGGACAGGAAAATTAAGGATTACTTGATTCTTCAAACAAATCCATTATTCTCTGTTCCTTCTCAAGCAAATAACGTTTGTGATATACAATCTTAGCATACTTCAAGACCCTTGCCATGTACGCAGTATCAAACAACGCTCCTATAAATCCACCGATGACTGGAACAAATTTTTTCCCTGCATTTTGTGCCATTTGCCTCCCTAACTGCTCAAGCATCTCTGAATATACAGTTTTCTCTAGCCCTTTTTTACCAGCCTTGTCTAATGCTTTCTTTGCAGCATTGTGGGCTAGAGCTCGTATTTGTACATATAGAAGCTGTATACCACCTTTATTAATCATTTCTCCATATGTCTTATTAAGACCTTGTTGTAATGCTGTAGTCTTCGTCATTATCATCATCTTACCAATCATTGAGGCTAATGTTTCTGCTCCTGATTCCATATTGGGATTTAACGCCTGCATCGTGACAACGCTTGCAATTTCTAACTCTCCAATATCATTCTTAACATCATATCCATAGTGCAAAGCAATATTCTGAACAGCCCTGAAATATAAGAACGTACTTAGAACAATGTTAAATGGAATTGCAGGAAACCCAAAGAATCCGGTAACTCCTCCCTGCACGGCGGTATAAAGGATGTCTTCCATATTTTTAAGGTTTAATGCAGTTTCAATATCGTATCCCCTTGCAAGACAGATATCTTCATAACATGCTATACCCTCATCAACCTTACCGATTCTTTTTACAACAGTTTGCTTGCTTACAGTTAACTGTGCAGCTCTGGATTCAAGTTCTGTAAAACCTTTTGCTACAACACCAAATGCCAGCTTCATTAAGTCAGATTCTGAAATGCCTTGTTTCATAGTGAACACATCACGCATAATTTTTTCAGGTATTACCTGACTTATTGAGTCTCCAACCTTGTTCAAGGACTTGCTAATCATCCCAGGTTCGTGATACTTCTCATATTCTTTTGTCAACAGATCAATCTTGACTATTTCACGATTGTCTAGTACTGGATTTGGTATTGTAATAGTTTTCTTCATAGCTTCCTCCATGTACTCCTATTAGTATTTTATCTTTGATTTTTGTACGCAATATCCTGGAACAACGATAATATCTAATTTTCTGTCATTAAGATAATCCAGTATTGAATCCCTCACTCGTAAAGTGGTCATAATTATCAAAGCTATAATGGATATCTGATAAAATGAAGCCAATTTAATACTGCCATGTTTACCTTCCCTAAAAAAACGTGGTCAAATCTATTGTCTCCACTCTTACCGAAATCAGGATTCATTCCCTAGTTGTCCTAAACCTACACTCCAAATAATCGTTACCCCCTTAAAATCTCCATAGTGCCTTTTCTTCTGGTTATTTCACCCCCACATTTGGGGCAACTGTTAGCGCCAATTTGGTCCGCTACTTCAGCTTATCTTTTTATGAATTCCTCCGACATGCTGAGTTGTGGCTTTTTACGTTGGTCATCCGTGAGCGGAAAATCTGATCCTATTCTAATAACTCGTATAACTGCAAACACTTTCTATAGCCTAATTTCTTCGTTATTCTGTAAAACCCTGTCAGCAACTGTTCCTTTTTACAATATTCTTTAAATTATACGCTATTATCACGGACCTTCTGCTTGATAGTCTATCTTGCATAGCTTACTCTGCGTAAAGGATAACACTCAACTCAGACAATTCTATGTAAAAGGAGCGAAGCCTAAGTAGTTCTTCTTTATTAATCTGTCAGATCCTATCTTCTTCATCTAGGCGCCGTTCAATCTCTTCATCTGTCAAGTCAAACTGGCGGGCGTAATCTCGGGTCCGTTCTCTCTGGGCATAATAATCCTGTCTTCGTTGCTCTCTATCAGGTAAAGAATTCCGCTTCCCACGTCCTACATTTCGTAAGCTCTGATAAATGACATAACTGATGAGTGAAGTGAATAGCAGCATAATAATACTCTGAAGTGGATTTCCAAAGCCGAAACCTATGATCACAACGGTTCACCTCCGAAAAGTCTTGTTTCCTATTATACTACCAAAGCGGTACACAGACATTCTAAAGAGTTTTCTTCCCTTCGTAGGCAATTCCACTCTGGTCATGCTCTCGACATCGTGCTCGGCAATAAACTCCCCCCGTTCCTCTTCCGGGATAAGTTATCTGATCATATGCAAAAAGTCGTTTAGTTTTATCCTCCTGGGCTTGTACCAAGAATCTTACGCGCGTAAGATTCTTGGTACAAGCCCAGGTCAGATTTGAACTGATATCTGATTGCCATATGAATCCACTTGAAAATCTCCTCCCGTCCTCGGCGCTCCTATACAAAGGGCATCAACAATTTTTGTCGTTATGCCCTCATACATAAACGCGTGTTTCGTAAGTTAAGCCATAAAAAGATAGAAGAAGTCAGATTCCTGTACAATAAGGAATTCTGACTTCTTCCGGTTCAACAATCCAGTATTCTTTTACGTCTGACATTTCATACTTTAATTGTTTCATATGACGAAACAGGGTTTTATGTCATGAAATATTCTTATTTTCTTATAAAATTCCAAGTATTATAATTAATTAAAACCTTAATATAAGAAGTGAGTGATTTATTAACTTTTCCAATAATTAAGTGCTCTAAGTTTGGTACACTTGTTAGAGTCAAAGTGCCATTTAGGAACACTTTAATTGTTCACTTGTATTATTTTAATAACTAAAAAGAAATCATCAAGTGATTAGCTTTAGTAGCGAATACTTTTATATTAAATTTGAATGATTCATCTTAACACTACTTCAAGAAATTTGTTTTTAACTTCTTCCCATTTATTTTCTGGTATAGACGTATTATACATTTTTGTTATTCTATCTTTGAGATTGGTCATTTCGATAGCAGACGTTAAATTATAACCTTTCTTACTGTTTAAGCCTTTTATTACGTAATTTAAATTTGGTAAGATATAAATTGAATATTCATTTTGTGCTCTCCAAGCTGCCCTCATTTCATTGATACAATGGATATTTTTAAAATAATTATTGGACAACATATAAAATACATTCAATCTTTGTTTAATATGCTTATTAAGATATTCGAATATATCTTCATCTCCAGGTACACCATGCCTTTCTGAAGATGTATACAGTATGTCAGCTTCAGGAACACCTAATTGTTCTAAAACATCTACAAATGCATCACACATCTCCTTATCTTCTGATGAGTGACTGATAAAAATCTCCTTCATTTTGAACTTTACCTCTTTTCTCCAAAATCTTGGCTAAAAAAATGTTCTAAACTTAGAAACCACACCATCAGATAGATGAGAACGAGAGCTAAAATGAAATCACAAATTGTTGCAACTCATACCTGATTTCACTGCAGTTAACTGGGAAATAGAACTCCTTTTTTCTCAACGATATCCATATTTGCGATGAAATTTTGCTTTATGGTTCCTTCATGTGACAGAACAAGCTAATCCCTCAATCAAAACGCATTTCGTTTTTGAGCTAAGGAGTGGGTTGAGTGTGGAGAGTGCTGCCTTCCTACTTCCCTTAAGCTACATCCGGTCCAGAGCCAGCATTAACCCATGAATAATAGCCTGCGGCCGCGGAGGGCAGCCAGGCACGTAGATATCAACGGGAACAAAGGCATCAACAGCCCCTCTAATGGCATAGCTCTCACCGAAAATCTGATCGCCGCTGCAGGCACAGGCCCCCAAGGCCATGACCAGTTTGGGAGTAGGTGTTGCCTCATAGGTCATCATGAGCGCCTGGGTAGAATTACGGGTGACAGGCCCAGTGACCATCAACAAATCCGCATGACGGGGAGAGGCTACAAAGTCAATCCCATATTGTTGGATATCGTAAACAGGGTTGCAGACATGGTTCATTTCAAAATCACAGCCGTTGCAGGAACCGATGTCCAGATGCCTGATATGCAGGGACCGGCCCAGGACCCTGCGGATTTTATTTCTCAATTCTGAACCGGTATTCTCAACCAGTGAACCGCCTAAGGTTGCCAATTTGTAATTAGTAGTTTGTTTTAAACAGCCCTCCTGGCAAGAATCAACGCAGAGCCCACAAAAGACACAAGCCTTCTGATTAACTACCGGTGAGCCTTCGTACAATTTTATAGCATTGGTCGGACAAACATTGACGCAAAGATTACAACCCTTGCAGGCTGCATTTTGTTGAACGACCACTTCACCCCGCGAACGTTCCGGGGGTGGTACCGCCTTTTCCCAGGGTTCTGTTACATTACCGGTGGCGATAACTTTTTTCCAAACCTTTAACAACTCGTACCCTCCTATCTGTCGACACAGGCGTATGATAGTTCATAGCTCTTATTTATGAGCGGGAAGTCGGGGATGATATTACCGGGTGCAGCTACCGTTAGGGCCGGCCAGTTCGGATAAGCGGCAGCCCGGGCATACAGGCGGTAAACTGTATTATTTTCCCCTACCATCAGCCAGTGAATGTTATTGCCCTGAGGTGATTCGCACCAGCCAAACCCGCTGCTGTAAGGTTTAATAGCGGGGATGGCTGCCTTCAGGGGACCCTGAGGCATTTTCGCTAAAATCTGGCGGATCAGGTTCACAGTCTGAGCCACTTCATCGACACGAACCCACAGGCGGGCTGCGCAATCACCGCTGGTGTAGAGCGGAACGTCAAATTTCAGTGAGGAATAACATCCATAGGGGAAATCCCGCCGGATATCGACATCAACACCGGAGGCCCTGGCGCCAACCCCAACGACTCCTAAATCCAGAGCTGCCTGCCGGGGCACAATGCCGGTCGTCTCGACACGGTTCAGGAAGGCATCGTTTCCTCTAAAGAGTTCAATCATCTCATTGAAGTCAGGTATCAGTTTGTCCAGCATTGACCTGATCTCGGCGCTTAACTGATCATTAATGTCAAGGCGCACACCACCGGGGACAACCATGCCCCGCAGGAAACGGTGACCGGTAAGTGCTTCGTTAACCCTCATGATATCTTCTTTCAGACGGGCACCAGCCATAATTCCCACAGCAAATCCCATACCGGCACACAGGTTGCCAATATCGCCCACATGGTTATAAAGGCGCTCCATTTCACCCACCAGCGCTCTTAAATACTGCGCCCTAGGCGGAACGGTTACACCGGCAATGTTTTCAATAGCCTGGCAATAGGACAAAGAGTGGGCAACGGTGCAGATACCCGAGATCCGTTCGACCTGGTAGAAAGCTCTTTCAATCGGTGCCCCTTCAATGGCTTTTTCAATGCCCCGGTGCAAGAAGAATAACTTGGCATCCAAGCGGATAATGTCCTCGCCTGCCTGGCTAAAGATGAAGTGACCTGGTTCAATAATACCCGCGTGGATTGGCCCTACAGGGACCTGAAATACTCCCTCCCCTTCCACCCCGGCCATCGGGAACTCTTTCTTAGCAGTGGGTACAGGTGTTTTGTTGTTAAAGTCTTTGCGCAACGGAAAGATCCCCTGGGGCCAGTTCTCATGCAGGGCAAGCGGTCTTAAATCCGGGTGGCCCACTGGCTTTAGACCAAACATGTCGTAAATCTCACGCTCATACCAAGCTGCGCCTGAGATCTTAGGAGTAATTGAAGGGAACTCCAATTTCCCTTTTTCTTTCAGGACAGCTTTTATTACCTGCATGCTTTTACCGACTGAAAACAGGCAGTAGATGGCATAATTACCGTTTAATTGCCGTTCGTCATTGGCGAACATGGACATAAGACCATTTTTTCCGTCGGCATAGAGCTGGTAGGCAGTCTCCCTTAACTCGGCAGCCGGAATCGTTTTGTATTCTTTCATGCTTCCTAACCTCCTATCACAATTTCTGCTGCCTTGGTTAAGATGTCACTTATAAAGGTTGGCAGGTAAATTCCACCGACGATCATTAGGACGATGGAAAAACCAATGGCGGTTAGAGCGACAGGCGAAACATTGGCCTGTTTCATTTTTTCAGGGACGCTGCTAAAGGTCATCTTTAAGCAGTTGTTCATCAAGCCGGCAAAGACGCCGACCAACAACAGGAGAGCTAAACCACCCAGGAGCCACATTTTGCTCTCGAACATGGCGTTAATCAGCAAGAACTTACTAATAAAGATGTTTAGCGGAGGTGTCCCTGTGATGGCTAAGATGCCAATGATGAACATAGTGGCTACGGTGGGCATAACCCGGGCAATTCCTTGAATCTCTTTAATGTGTCTGGTTTTATACTCCTGGCTAATGATACCGACCAGATAAAATAGAGCAGACTTGGCTATGGCGTGGTTAATGATGTGCAGTAGTGCTGCATACACTGCCAGGTGGCTGCCAATCCCGAAACCGATGGCGATAATCCCCATGTGCTCGACGGACGAATAGGCCAGCAATCGTTTAACATCATGCTGTATTAAGACAAAGGGTATGGCCAGCAAGATCGACAGAATACCTAGTCCGAGAAGCACCGTATGAATAAATTCCGTACCAATGGTTCCTTGGATAATAATAATGTTGCGAATCAAAGCGTAGAACGCACAGCTCAGCAGCGCACCGGATAAAAGACCGCTGACCGGCGAGGGAGCCTGACTGTGGGCGTCCGGCAGCCAGGTATGCATGGGGGCCAGACCGGCCTTGGTACCGTAACCAATCAAGATGAAGACAAACGCTAATTTAACAATGGTAGGATTAAGGGTGTTACTGATTTGCTTCAGGTAGAGCCAATTCAGAGCCTGGGTCTCGCCACCGGCATTAACCTGGGCATAATAGAGAATCATAGTACCCAGCAAGGCTAAACAAATACCTACCGTGCAAATCATGACGTACTTCCAGGCTGCTTCCAGGGCAGAACGGTTAAAATAGAAAGCCACCAACAGCGCAGAAGCTAGGGTTGTGCCTTCCACAGCTACCCACATCAGACCTAGGTTTCCTACAACCAGAACGCTCACCATGGCAAAGGTAAACAAGTTAAGCAGGGCATAATAGCGGGGAATCATCTTTTCCGTTGCATGTCCTTCTTTTACTTCCTTCTCCATATAAGGCAGGGAAAATAAGGTGGCGGTAAAGGTAAGCAGAGCTACCACTAAAAGGAGTACAGCACTCAGGTAGTCCACATACAGAAACTCGCTGCTAAATACTTTAATTTCGGTTATCTTGCAGATTATCGCCAGTATAATACCACTGGTTAAGGCGCTCCCAACCAGGTTGGTATAGCGGATTGTGGCAAGTTTCTTTTGCGGCAGGGTAATTAACCCTATGACAATAGGCAGCACTAAGGCCGCTAAGATCAACTCGAACATCGATATCACCCCTTTAACTCGTTTAAGATGCTGGTGTCTGTGGTCTCAAAGGAGTACTTAAGTCTATGAGTGAGAATTACCAACACAACCACAGCAACCAGGATATCAAAGAAGATACCCATCTCGATGATCAGCGGTAAACCTTTGGTGATGGATAAACCTAATAGGTACAGTCCGTTCTCCATCGTTATTAGACCAACAACCTGCATAATAGCCTGAGACCGGGCGATGATCATCAAGAGACCAATCATCGTTAAGGCGATGGCTGCTCCCAAGGTTTCTCCCGCCATATGGGGCAATACTTTATTCACAAACCCGTAGGAAACGATGATCGCCAGAATGGCCAGGAGGAAAGAGACGTTGAAGTTAGCAATTTCCCTTTCATGTTTTAATTGCAAGGTAACCCTCCAAAGAGAATAAACAATTAACCCAACTTTAATGACCGCCGTCAGCACTGCGGCGATATACATATGAAATTCCCCGGTCTTAAGACCGAATATCAAACAAGCCAGAGCTACAATCACCGACTGGAATCCTAAGATACCGACAGCAGTCCGCAGAGAGGATACCCTGGTTAACAGGACTGCACCGGCTAAAAGCAGGACCGTCAATAGTGTCATTAATCTTTCCCTCCTTACTACATGGCGATGATCGCCAGCAGTGATAAGCAGCCGGTTGCGATCAACAATCCTGGCAATCTGAACAGACGCATCTTATTGGTACTGGTTTCAATACCGGCCAGGACAACAGCAATTACCAAGACCTTAAGGATCATCCAAACAACGGGCGGCAGACTACCAGCAGGGTTCCAGGGCAGAAAGAAGTTGACCATCAGCAAGATGGTGACCAGCTGCTTAAGAGCGGAACCCCAAAAGATCAAACCAACTGAGCGCCCGCAATACTCTAAAACCATCCCTTCGTGGACCATTGTTAATTCTAGGTGAGTATCCGGGTTGTCCACCGGGATACGTCCGGTTTCAGCCACAGTAAGAATCAGAAACGCGATAGCCGCCAAGATGGCCGACAAGGAAATTCCGGAAGATGCTGAGGCGCTGGCCATTTGAGACATGCCCGTGCCATTGGCCCTCAGGGCCACTGTAAACAAGGTCAGCATCAGCACAGGCTCCACCAGAATATTAATGAACATTTCCCGGGAACCACCCATCCCGCCAAAGGAACTGCCTGCATCCAGGGAGGCCAGGGCCAGAAAGAACCTGCCCAGTCCCAGCATGTAGATCAAGACAAAGATGTTGTCATAGTGCAAACCCCGGTCAAACAGGAGAGTCGGTACTAAGGCTGCCGCTCCCAGGGCTGTGGCAAAATAAATATAGGGGGCTGCCTTGAAAATCCAGGAAACTGTCGGAGAAAATACATTATCTTTTTTGAAGAATTTTCGTAGGTCGTAGTAAACCTGAAAGTAACCGGGTCCCCTTCTGCTTTGCATTTTGCCCTTGGTGTTTTTGATCACCCCGGCTACCAAAGGAGCCAGCACTGCCAGCACGACCACCTGTAAGAGCATGAACAATACTGACATGCTTACCACCTCACTCCCAGTATTAGAATAACTACCGTTACAAGCAGGACATAACCAATGTAATGCTGCAAATTACCGGATTGCAGGGGTTTGACACGGTTGACCAAAAACAAGATCCATTTTTTGACCGGTTGATAAAGCCAGCTGTCGATTAAATAGCTGATCCCCACTGTCATTTTCATCTTAACCCCATGATAGGGATTAAGGGTTTTGTCGGCAGTAACATTGTCTTTCGTACGGAGAACAGTCTTATAGGCCCGGCGAACCGGTTGGGCAAAACCGGTGGCAGTGTATTCCATCCGGGCAGTGGGAATAATACCGCAGGTCCAGGTTTCTCCTTCAACATTTTTCGGTTTACCATTGAAGTTGTAGACCAGCACAGCGGCGATCAGACCAACCACCAGCATACCCGCAACCACCGGCATGGCGATAACGCCATGGGCCTGTGGGATGTTGAATGCCGCGGCATACCAATGATTGTTGAAGAGACCACTGACCTCAAGTCCGGCAGATTGAGATACAACACCCTGTAAAAGTTTGAGCATAAATTGGGGCCAAACACCCAAAGCCAAGCACATTAGGGACAGAAGGCCCATCCCGGTCAGCATTGTGCCGGGAACTTCTTTGGCCTGTTCCGCGTGTTTACTGCGGGGCTTGGCCAGGAAGGTTACCCCAAAGGCCTTAACAAAACAGGTAGCGGCCAAGGCACCCGTTAATCCCAGCAAAGCAATTAGAATTACAGACCCTAAACGAGGAATGCCCCCTGTTACAGCCTGGGGTAAATAGAAAAGTGATTGATAGGTCAGCCATTCACTGACGAAACCATTCAGTGGCGGCAAAGCTGAAATTGCAGCGGCACCGGTCAGAAAGAAAACTGCGGTGTAAGGCATTTTCTTAATCAATCCGCCCAGATGTTCGATGTCTTTAGTATGGGTGGCATAAAGTACAGAACCGGCACCCATGAAGAGCAGGGATTTAAAGACGGCGTGGTTAAAAACGTGGTAAAGTCCTGCCACAAAAGCAAGTCCCGCCAGGACAGGCTGATTTGTACTCATGAAGATCATACCCGAGCCAATACCAAGCAAGATGATACCAATGTTTTCTACCGAGTGATAAGCCAGCAGACGCTTTAGGTCGTGCTGCATTAGGGCATATAATACACCCAGGACTGAGGAGATAATGGCCAAGAAAAGAACCACCCCACCCCACCAGGCAGGTCCGACACCCAAGAACTCCAGGTAAAACCGGCACAGGCCATAAATTGCAGTTTTGATCATAATACCGGACATCAGAGCCGAGACATGGCTGGGTGCCGCCGGGTGTGCTTCAGGCAGCCAGATGTGCAGGGGGATCACACCTGCCTTGGTACCGAAACCAATTAAGGCACAGAAAAAAACGATGTTACGCATAGTATTCGTTAAGGAAGCACCTTTGAACATTTGGAAGTCCAAACTGTGCACCGTCATACTAAGGATTAAAAATGCCGTTGTAATAAAGACCGTTCCCAGGGTGGTCATCAAAATGTACTTATAGGCGGCACGGGTGTTAGCTGTCTTTTCATATTCATGGTTGACCAGGAAGAAAGAAACTACGGTCATGAGCTCCCAGGCGATCAGGAAATAGGCCACCTGGCTGACGGTCAGTACCAGAGCCATGGATAAGATAAAACAGTTATAAAGTGCGGCCATTAATCCTAGACGCTGCTTGTAATACTCCTGGCTGTAGCCGAGAGCGTAAATACTGGCCGCTGTCCCTACAACTCCTAAGGCCAGCAAGAAAAAAGCAGATAAATTATCAATTCGGATGATTAACGATCCAACCGGCAGGCCCATAGCATAAGTGAAAGTCACGCCACCGGCAATAAAAACTTCAACTGAACAGGCCACAATAGCTAAACAACCTAACACTGATAAACCGTGAGATAAAATGTTCGTTACTTTTGGGCTGCTGTTCGTTAAAATGGGCATTAAAATGCCTGCGGTAAACAGCAGCAGCATTACCAGATAGATATTTTCTATCACGAAATTCACCACCTATTTATTGGTTTGTTAAGAAACAATAAGACCAACTTGGTAATTATTTCACTAGATTGCCAGCTCCTTCCCCTGACAAATATTTAATTGCTTCATGGTTGAGCGTTTTGACATTATACAATACTAATTTGCAAGAACTATGCCTACTTTATTAGCTTCTTACGGTTTCTGCCAACTATGGGCTAAACCCGCACGATTACTGGAATAGTTGGAATTTTCCATTCAGATTAACTTATCATCTTCTGGGCAAGCTATAAATGACGTATACGTTATTAGTATAGGTATGAAAATATTGCATGGTTTTAATGAAAAAATCCCCCGCACCACCATTCATAAGTGAACACTTACAATGATGGATTGGGGGAAGATAATTAATTCTTTCTGGCAAGGTTTTTCTGCATTCTTTCAAGACGGTAGTAAAGGGCTCGCACTGAAATTCCCAAATGTTGAGCGGCTTTTGTTTTGTTGCCCTTGTATAGTCTCAGGGCTTCCTCAACCAGATCATCTATGTGCTTGTCAAGATTAATTGGGTCAGGCGGTAACGATTTGGTTTCCGTTTTCTCCCCTGTACCCTTGGGCGTAAGATTACCTGTAGCTTTTGGAGTTAGATTGCTTAGATGCTCTAATTTTAATTCTTCATCATCAAACATAAAAGATACCCATTCCATTGCGTTGCGAAGTTCCCGCACATTGCCCGGCCATTGATAGGACAAGAGAAACTTGGCAGCCGGTTCACTTATCCTGCTGAAATGTTTACCCCGGCGTTGGGAAAAGTCCTTTAAGAACATTAGGGTATGAGGCAGTATGTCGTCTACTCTTTCACGCAAGGGAGGAATTAAGATCCGCCCTACTTTGAGCCTATAGTATAAATCTATACGGAACATGCCTTCCTCAATTTGCTTTTCAAAGTCCAAGTTTGCGGTACAAATAATTCGCACATCCGTTTTTATCTTTTTCAAGCCGCCAACACGATAGAAACTTTTTTCTTCTAATACACGGAGAAGTTTAGCCTGCAGTTCCAAAGGCAATTCGACTATTTCATCTAAAAACAGGGTGCCCCCGGCGGCAATGTCAAATTTGCCTTTTTGCCCTTTGTTCGCCCCCCCGGTAAAAGAACCGCCTTCGTAACCGAATAATTCACTTTCAAATAAGGTCGGGGAAATGGCAGCACAGTTTATATCCACAAAGGGACCCGGGGTTTCCATGTTTCCATAGTGTATGATTCGAGCGATAACCTCTTTCCCCACTCCCGTTTCGCCTTGAATCAAGACAGGAACCGTTCGATCCGTATGGTATTGCTGGGCATGCTTGACCAGGCTTTTCATCACTTCAGAAAAAACTCCAATATTTTCAATCCCGGACTGTTTAGCAACCAGTTGCTTAAGTTGGGTTAATTGATGTTCGGCATCCCTGGTGGCCTCTTGTAACTTCTCATCAAAGTGCTCAGTAAGGACTTTGTTTTCATACAAGAGATTCTGGTGTTCCTCAACTCGTTCCAGGATCGACGTTAATTCCTCAAAGTTAATGGGCTTGGTCAAATAATCATAAGCTCCTGCCCTTAAAGCGGAAATAGCCAGAGATACGTCAACAAAACCTGTATAAAGTACCAGGTCTGCTTTGGGTTCCATGTCTAAGGACTTAATTGCCTCAATCAGTTCTATACCTGACATACCGGACATTTTTATGTCTGATAATACCATCTGAAAGCGGTTCTCTTTGTAAACTTCCAAAGCTTCTTCGCCGGAATCACACTCGATTATAGTATGACCCTGGAGAGCTAAGTAGTTGGCTAAAAATGACCTGCTCTCCCGTTCATCATCTACAAGTAAAATCTTCACAGCTTATCGCCTCCATGATGCTTAACAACTAGGAAAGGTAATATGAATAATCGCTCCGCCACCGGGGTTATTAGACACTGAAATCGTTCCGTTACTTGACATAACAATCGAATGAACAATCGACATTCCCAGGCCCATTGAGCTGCCGGCATCCTTGGTACTAAAAAACGGTTCAAATATTTTTTGGGCAATCTCTGGGTCAATCCCTGGTCCATTATCCCTAACTGTTAGGTGGATTTTATGGTCTGCTGCCCAGGTACTGATGACGATTTCTTTTTGTTCCTGTTTATAGGGTTCTAAGGCCTGTACTGCATTCATTAGTAAGTTTAACACAACTTCCTCAAAACGAACAAAGCAGCCACAGACAGGTAAAACAGCCTCTAGTTTTTTGATGACTTTAATACGCCGTGATAAAATCTGGTTATTTACCAGGGACAAGGAATTTTCCACCACTTCATTTATATCACAAGGTATATACTTAAAACTCTGGCTATATTTAAGGAAGGAACGTAAGTGGTTTACTATGGAATCTATGCGGTCAACCTGACGGGAAATATTCGTTACATTTTTAATGATTTCTTCTACAGGCACCTCTTTCCTGGAGTTATAGAGATATAGGATGGTTTCTGCCAAAACCTTAATGGCATTTAATGGTTGGTTAATTTCGTGAGCAATTCCTCCGCCGATAACGGCCAGGGTGGCAACCCTGGAAGCCCTTTCAGTTGCTTCTCTGGCTTCGGCAATCTTTAATTCCGCTTTCTTTTGGGCAGTAATATCTCGTCCCACAGACTGATATTCCACGATTTCACCATGCTCATTCAGTATAGCCCGGTTCACCCACTGGGTCCAATGTACTTTGCCTTGATTGTCAACAAATCTCGGTTCCGTAACGACAACAGGGTTTTCTGGGGTCAAAGAGTAAACTTTTTTCCTTATTTCCTCCCGGTCATCAGCTCGAATAAACGTAGTGAACTTTTGCCCGATAATTTCTTCGACGGGTTGTCCAATAAATTTGCCAAAGGAGCCATTTACAAAAGTAAGGGTACCGTCAGGCTTAAACCGCCTTATGAGTTCAACCTGATCCTCCACAATAGCCCTGTACCTGGTTTCACTTCTTTTGAGCTGCTCCTCTACTTGTTTTTGGTTTGTAATATCCCTGCCAACGGATTGATACTCGACAATTTGCCCGCTCTCGTTAAAGACAGCTCTATTTGTCCACTGCTGCCAAACTACTTCCCCATTAGGTCTTATAAAGCGGCGCTCAGCGATAGCCACAGGATTATCTTTGTTAAGGGAGAAAATCTGCCTTTGAACAGTTTCCCGATCCTCCACCGGGAATAAATCCATAAAATTTTGGCCCAGTAATTCATCCATGTCCTTACCATAGTATTTGCAGAAGGCACTATTGAGAAAGGTCAGCGTACCGTCCGGTCGAAAACGCCTGATAAGTTCTATCTGATCTTCTACCACTGCCTGGTAGAGGGCCATACTTTCCTTTAAAGCCAGTTCAGTCTGCCTGTACTTGGTAATATCTCGGGCAATCCCTTGCAGTCTGCCGTCGGAAAGTATATTAATTGTTATTTCACACAAGAAAACAGAGTTATCTTTTCGCCGGCACCATAATTCTTCAATAATTTTCTTACCTTCCTTAATATTAGAAACAAGATCATACCCGTTATTAAGGCTTTCTGCAACGATTAACTTAGCAGAACTTTTGCCTCTAAGTTCCTCCTTAGCATAGCCAAACATTGAACAGAGCCAGGAATTTACGTTTATCAGGCGGTATTCGCAATCAGTTACAAAGATGCCCACACCGGCTTGATCGACTAATACCCGGTATAATTCATTGCTTTGACGATAGAATTCCATTTTTTGAGAGATATCTATAGGTTGGTTCGCAGCGAGTTTAAGATTGATTTTTCTTCTGTATTGTTTTGACATTTACATAAACTCCTTTGACATGACAGTACTGTCGTTGCACGGGTTAGCCTTCTCACACCTTATCACATGCGGCTGGTCGAATCCTAACAAAATCCTTGGTGCAAATAATTATTGAGACTCAATAAGAAACAATGATAGTGCTACTACCTTTAGAAATCGCCTATAACAAACCCTCTCGGAGGTTGACCGCCAGATCCCCTCATAGTAATCTTCTGTTCACTTTATAACTTCGCATTCTTGCTAAAATATTCAGTTACTTGAACTGCCGATTATTAGCCTAATGCGAAATAGCTTACATAATTATTCTCCAGAAAATCGTATAACGTTCTGTGAATTTGTATACGTCTTTCCTCATGCATTTATGCAAAGTTACGCGAGTTCACTGTTAGCTGACGTCGGCAAATTCTACCCCAGCAATAGGCCAAATGCGCTTACTTCAATTGTTTTTGGCGTAGAATTGCTCATTTTTACTATGACACTTGATACCTTTGAATTGAAATAAACTTCATTATATTCGTTGACATGTTTTAACGAGCTATCGTCTTCCCCCACCTCAATTGTTAACTCGGGAACATTAAATTCCAAGTACACTCGAACAATATTCGCAGCTAGAGGTAAATCTATCTTTTTTGTCATGGCAAAATTATTTGGTTTAAATACGATAAAATCCCATCCAAAATTTGCATGGGCCACGAACATTTCATAATCAAGTATTCCAAATAGAATGGCTTCATTGAACAAGTCATTTCTAATTAATTCCTGTCGCTTTATTTCAAGTACATCCTCATAACTCAAGTTGTATATATTGTTAATATCAATTTGTTCGATGTTCTTAAGCTCTCTTTCATACGGCAATTTCTCACGATTATAGCCAGTTACTTTAAGGCTCCCTGCATCAAAAAGAACGTTCATTGATCAAATCCTCCTCCACAGTTTACAATTCAAATCCTAATACCAGCTCCGCAAGGCCAAAGCGATATAAGTCCCTGCCTAACTGATAAACTTCAAAAACTTCTTCATTACGCATTCCTAGTCCAGCTGCAATTAATAGACCTTCGTGCATGGGATATCTCTTTTTTATCACGAAATCCTTGCGTGATAATCTATTTAAATAAGAATATGATATTGGATGTAGCTGTTCCAAGCATATGCTTAAATGCACAAAATACTCCCAACTAATAAACCCATTTAAATAGGACACAAAGAGTTTTGCTAGAACCTGGGACTTCTCCTCCGTACCAATCCTATCTATTTCAATCAATAAAAAATCCAAGACTTTATCTCTGTATTTGTTGTCTAATTGAAACGCGCTCTTAAACTCCAAAAGTCTGTCATGGTCTACATTCCCGGAATTGTAAGCTACGAGGAACTTGAGTATCTTTTTTATAAAAGCTCTCTCGCGATATGCTACTCCGGCCTTAAACAAAGCCAGAAAAGTTTTCACGATTGGGACTTCTTTTAAAATCTCACTCTCAGTTAAGGCGTCTAGAGGCAACTCTAAAAAATCCTCAGATAGCTCCATTGTCCGATCAGTAATTTCCCTTCTAAACCTTTCTCCAAACTCTTTGCTTGATATTTCCATCATTCTTTTTTCACTCCCAACTCTCTCAACTATATTTTCACCTAGATGTCAACTAACGGACGGGTGTTCCCGTAGCGTCCCAACCTCATTCATCATCCTCTATTTACGGTAACATTGTGTTAGCTGGCGTGGAGATCTCCCCAAATTGACTACCTCATAGGAATACACCAAACTGACTACCCCAGCAAATTCGTTACTGGCCAATGTCATAAAATAGAGTGCTCCAGATCTTACGCCACAGTGACGGCGCAAAATTTATCTTTCTTCGGGATCGGAATATCCATGAACTAGTCCCCTGGCCCTTGGCAACTATAAATATGATACATCCAACCCGAGCGGAATCAGTATAATGTTATTTTATCTATCATTCCCAGTGTCAGCTAACGTTTAAGAATTTGCGCCGCGTCATACCTCTTTCATATTGGCTAAGTGGCGCTAAATTCTGTGTTATCTGAAGTACGGCGGACCCGAAAATTCGGCTCTAAGTGTTCACGCTATTCACAAACAGATATAATTAGATTTTCTCCCACAATGATATTCTGGTTCTCCCAGTTTTCTATTTCAAAAAGCTCTGAAATTGGGGTTGGGACTGTAAGTACTTCTGAATTATTACATAATACTTTGCAGCAGAACATTTCAATTATATATAATCCTGCTAATGAATTTATTACATTTTCTAAGTTCCCTTCTGAATAATTTGTTATTCTGTTGTGTTTTACTTGATTATAGCTAACCCACCATCGAGGTGAATTGTAAGAATTATCAGTAATAATCCAATCCTTCCACGGTTGGAGTTCAATTTCAGGAATTTTTTTCACCTTACATTTAACATCTATGACATGTTTAGTTAAATCACTGTTTAATAATATATCCGCATATCCTTTTATATTTCCTGGACTTTTTGAACTGTCGAGAATAGGGCTAAAGCCCTTCAGTAAAACGTCAACCTCAGATCCAATAGATAGAAGTTGCCGAATAAACTCATTAGAGAAAGTTGAATAATTGCTAACATTAATAGCGACATAACGGATTGTCTTAATAAAATCTTCTTCTAGAGCAAGATAATATTGCCAATATCTTTGTATGAACTGTTCTCTAATCATTACTTATAAACACCCCTTAAAGCTAACCATTCTTAAATTGACTGATATAAACGCTATCAAAAGCCATATTTCAGATGATAACTTCGGAATTTGCTAATATTCGTTTCGGGTATTCTTCACATTTCATGAGTATACCCGAAGATAATTACGGAGATATTCTCTTTCTCTTAAAAAAATAATTACCTAAATTTTGGATGATGCATAATACCCCCCGTCATACTATGCAACACAACAAAGGTCTCAGATTGAGCTAATACCCATGTCTTTCCAAATTCCAATTATAGACAAAATATCTACAAGTCCTAACATTACTCTCAATTCAGTTACTCCCACCAATTAACGACCGACCTAATCATCTCATAGCTTTCTTGCGAAATTAGGGGAAACCTGTCTCATCAAAAACAAAAAGGCCCCTACCACTGCTTATCTATACCAAAGAAACAGTATGACTTCACCCGTATACAACGAAGCCATACTGTTTCTTTTTCTACTGTGTTGAATACTTATCTGTACCAAGAAAACAACGTATCCACCGTATACAACGTACCCAGAATATGAGGGGTGATTGATCGAACCTTCGGGTTAGTTGTCCGGGTGCCACGAGGGATAGCGGAGCCGAAGGCGAGGATATGCTCGCAGGCATCCCATGGACAACAGCTCATGTGACAAGCTAGAGGCCAGAAGGGACATTTTTCTCCGCAGAGGACAAATGTTCCTTCGGGCCAGCGCCGAGCGCCGTATCTATCCCCCGGCGTTCCTCCCGCGTCTTGATGTATTTTCTTTTGCTAGTGCTATGAAACCGATCGTTTGCTTTTACTGCGGTGGAAACTATGTGTATACACAATTTAACCTATGCTGGATCTATCCATAAACAGGTACCGACTCTACATCTCCCGTTGGAATAATTTCTCTACAACTCCCAGTGTATACTGGGAAAAAGGCATTTTGATACTGACAGTGGGGTTCTCATGCCCACTTGAGAGTATGAAGAGTGCCTCCGCCGTCTGTGTATTGGCAGATGCCCCAGTCCATCTGTGCTTGTTTCCCGGAGAGCGTCTCAAAACGTCTGGCTGCCGGCAACGCTTTGGCCGGTCGGAAGGGATGGACGTATTCCTTAAGGATTGTAATCCCGCCGTCGTAGCCGGCATCCTTCAGCCGCTCCAAAAGGACAACACAGTTGAAGATCCCCTGGCTCATCAGATCGTGTAGCATGGGCTTGAAGTTGTTCAGCTTTGACAAATGGTCAATCTTAGGCGGCGGCGCTCCCTGCCGGTCTATGTACTTGCGAGCCGTATTCTTGGAGATGCTCAGCTCTTTTCCTATGGCATAGGCGCTTTTCCCGCGCTGTGCCTTCTCTCGTATCATGAGTATTATCCCACTCCTTAGCATCGGCCTATGAAATAAGAATACAATGCAAAGACACAAACCTGAATAATGTAATTTCTGGGACAATTCGTCATAGCGGCAAGGGCTTCCGGTTCATTACCGGAAGCCCTTGCTCTTGGCGAAATTTGCGATATCTCATCGAAAAAAAGCAAACAATTATTTCATTGTTGTCATCCTTCAATTTTAGTATGAGACCAAGCATATGAGGGCCTGGTGTGTACAGTCAGTTATCAGACTACAGCTGCGTATCTGCAGTCAACGCTGTGAAGCTATCACTTTGCAAAGCTTTCCGGCGTTCTTTTCGGATATTAAGGACATAGACTGCAATGCCGATGATCAGCCATAGTACCGAATAAATCAGGCTGTTCCCTATTGCCGGAAGCGCCACATCCCAACCAATGCTTTTTAGATTTAAGGCCTTCAATTCCGTGGCGAGATTAGTTAGAGGTAAAAACATTTTTGCAAGTACAACTAGCGGCTTGGGCATCAGATAAAACGGATATGTAACACCTGACAAGAAAGCATGCACTGAGGTGGTCATGGCGAAAATATGAAAAACAAATTTGAGATTCTCCGCCTTTTTCACCACAATAAGAAGCATCATACCAAATCCGATAAAGTTTAACATGACGGCAGCCATACTGACAAAATATATGATTAAGTCACCGCGCAAAGGCAAGCCATCGACGATAGCGAGTAAGAAAAGCGAAACTAAACTAGCAACAATCCCAACCAGAGAAACGATAGCTACTCGTCCTGCAATTTCAGTAATGTTCGCGAGCGTCTCTTTTCGACCCGTGTGCTGGATAAACGCATTGCGTTTATCCAGCATAAGCGGAAGAAAGAAACGCGTCACAAAGATTGCCATAATAGTCATCGGTATTATGAAATAAATCATTTTGGTTAGATATCCATTTATCGGGTCATATAGTGTTCGTTCAGCAAATGAGAATGTGCCCAGACTTGTCGAGGCTGTCGACGGATCAAGACCGCCGCCCTCCAGCATTTTAATCTGCATTCCGGAACTGATGGTACTCAGCACAGTAGATGCGGCACTCACGGCGGGGCCGGATAACGAGAGGTTGGTACCGTTTGCCAGAATCATCGCCTTGGGGCTGAGCTTTTGGGACAGATCTTTGCTGAAATTTGGCGGAATGATGATACCAGCCGCAACTTCCCCATTCTTGATCGTCGTTTTCAGATCTTCCTCTGACTGGGTGAAATAACATACGTTTAAGGAGGGACTGCTTTCCAGCTGTGTGATAATTGACCTGGACAGACCCGAGTTATCCAGATCGGCAATGCCAAAGGGAACATTGACAATGTAGACGTTGTGCCAGAGATAGCCAAACAGCAGCGGCATAACCACGACTGAAAAAAGCAGGGTGATAATCGGTTGTATATCCTGCTTGAACATTTGGGATAGTTTCATTAAGCCGTCACCGTTCTTTCTGATTCAAGCTGTTTCTGCTGCACCGAGCTTTTCTTTCGCACGGAGAAAAACTTCGCGGATGCAAATAACACCATAAGTATCGAAAAGCCCAGCAGCCACAAGATCTGGGGTACTTCATGCGCAAAGCTTTGCCCCAGCAACGCGACGTCTCTTATGGGATTGATAAAATGCGTATTGGGAATAAACCATGTAATGTACTGGAATATCTTCGGCATTGCGAGAAGTGGAAAAGTATAGCCACTCAGCAATTGTGTCATGCTGATTATACTTATACCCGCGATCGCTTTTTCTGCATTACCCTGATTATTCTTGTTCATAAGCAAACCAAGAAAAGCCATACCCATGCTTGTCAGTAAATTCATCAACACACCGGTCATCATAGAACCCGTGTACGGGACATCAAAGAAATAATGCATTACGGCAATGGTTGCCAGCCCAGAAGCTGTACCAATCAGCCCGCAGATGAACCCCTTTCCCAGAAAGCGCTTGTAGCGTCTGTTTTCACAGATGGCGGCTCCAGCCCCAACCGTACCAATCTGTACAATAGTCAGCAGCATCCCTTGCATCATCATGTTCGTTGTGCTGCTGGTGGGATTGCCCAACATAACAATGTTATAACTAAATGGTACCACGGTGCGTTTGGCGCTTTCAGGGCTTAGCCCAAGCTTTCCTTCAGCGATGCTAATCAGATAGCCGCTCTTTATTGTGCCCAGCGTAGAAGCAATCTCGCTGCGCACCTGGCTGTTCATTGTGGACAGGGCCCCATCGTAAAAGACCATAATGGAGGTCTGCTGCCCGTTGAGGATATTCCCCGAAAAATCTGACGGAATTATAATACCTGCAGCAACGGTGCCTTTGTACAACGCTTCTTCTACCTCGTTGTTTTCTGTTCCGTATTTTACCACCTGAAGATTCGGGCTGTCCGCCAGCATTTGTACCAGACTCTGCGCAGTTTTCGAGGTGTCGTGATTCACGATCACAATGGGCAACTGCATTGGCTTGCCGTTATATTCAATACCATAAAGCACACCCACAATGCTGGGAAGCAGCAGCAGAATCAACAGATGGATTGCAACATGCCGACTGTGCCTATTTTCCCAAATCAGCGCGATTATTTTAAACAAAGTCATCACGCTCCAAAGTCTACAAAAGCAGTCATCCCCGCGTGCAGTACATCCTTCAAGGAATCCTGCTGATCCTCGTTGAATACAACCTTCACCCCATAAGTCAACACATCAAAGCCGCTGACGGATGTTGCTTTTTTGGTTGCGAAATCAGCTGCTTTATTGATAATTGCCACTTTCCCGCTATATGTAGTTTTTCCTGTAGCGGCAAGCGTGATCTTTACGTCTTGACCTTCTTTTATCTCGTTCAGACTTGTCTCATCAATATTGCATGTAATATATGGATTTGCCGTATTGGTCACAACAACAGTGGGAAGTCCGGATGATACCATATCGCCGTTTTTGACATTGACCCTTGTTACCACACCGGCAACCGGAGCTTTTAGATTACATTTGCTGATGGTGTCATCAAATTGTGCCACGCCGGCCTGGGCTGCTTTCAAACCGGCCTTCGCTTGCTCGATTGCCGATTCAGCTGAATTCACGCTGGCCTGGGCTGCTTCAACCGCCCCCTGCGTTTTCTTAATATCCTCGGGGGTTACGCTGTCTATCGCAGCAGACAGCTTACTTTGGGCAATCTGTAGATTGTCCTGTGCGATACTATAGTTTGCCGCCGTGTTCGTCACTGCGTTTTGTGCCGTTTCCAGATCTATTTTTGAGGCACCGCCCGCTTCGTATAGCGCCTGGGTTCTCTCAAGTGCCGCCCGCTCTGTATCACTGGCGGTCTTGGTTAACGTCACATTTGATTGGGCGGTTCCCACCGCCAGCTTCAACTGCTCCAACTGCTGGCTGGTTGCACCCTTTTTGACGATGGAAAGACTAGCCTGTGCCTGGGTTAATGCCGCCTGAGCCTGCGCCTTGCCCGCCTCTGCCTGGCTCACCGCTGCCGCTGCCTTATCCACATTGGCTGCCGCTGCATTTCTCTGCTCGACCAGAGAGTCGCTGTTCATGACCACTAACAGCTGGCCTTCAGAGACCTCATCGCCTTCCTTAACCATAACCTTAAGTACCTGTCCGGCGCTCATGGCATTTATATTGCTTTCATCCATAGTCAAAGTGGATTGGAGGTTAAGCTCCTTTTGCCTGCCATGTATAATGTCATCTCCTGAGCAACCTGTGACCCCACAGATCATTCCAGCGAACAACAAAAGTACAAATCCTTTTTTGAAAATACTTTTCACAAAAAATTTAACTCCTTTCAAAATCAGCGATTTTCTTGTTAAACAAAGGACCCAATGAATGATTAAGGACCAGAATTTGCTCCATAATAAATGCAGTGGTCCAATTCACGCATTTTGACAAATGTTCTTCACCATTTTGTTCAGGATCTGATTTAGGAAATCGATTTCACTCTGGGATAATCCTTGATAAACAATGCGAGACCATTCCATTCGTATCGCTATGAGTTCCTGCGCCTTTTCTTTTCCTGATTCAGTAAGCTGAACTATATACTCTCTCCGATTATTAGGGTTTATGTTTCTTGAAACATATCCCTTTTCCTCAATACTAGTGACAATCTTGGAGATAAGGAATTTATTGATGTCTGATTCTTTTGATATTTGCTCCTGGTTGATATTTCCATGGCTAACAAGCGCCAGCAGCACCATACCTTCTGAATAAGATAATCCCAACTTGGTGCACCCGTCCTGCATATAACGCCAGCCCTGCTTCAGAAGGAACGATGATGTATCCATATATGATAACTCTCCTTTATTGTTGCCGTTTGCAACAGTTGCATATTTAACAGTTGCCATTGATAATAATTATACTTCATATTTCGGATCTGTCAACTTCATATCAGGTAACGATTTCTTCCCGAAAGAAGGTGCGTTGACATTAAGAAAAGTCGCATCAATACTTGAACAAATAAATCGTAAAAGTAATCAAGGTTGTCGAAGAAGATGATATCAGGTCAGTATTTAAAGTAATACGTGCCAAGGAAGGGAAGCTTGAAAGTACAAAACAGATTATTGATACCAATATCAGCGAAATCATCATTTACCCAGAGTACGTAGAGGATGTAAGAACGTATCTCAAAACATTTTGAACAATGCGCTTGATGCCGAGGAATGTGTTAACGATGCTTATTTATGTACATGGAACAGTATACCGACTCAAAGACCAAATCCATTGCTGACCTATGTATGTCGCATTGTACGCAACCTTTCCATCAAGAAATATCATGCGAATACCGCTGTCAAGCGTAACAGTTATTATGATGTCGCACTTCAAGAATTAGAAGATTGCCTACCGTCATCAGATACTGCTGACAAAGAATCTGACGCCAAGGAACTCGCAATAATCATTGATGATTTTCTTGACACGCTGGACAAAGACAATCGCATTATGTTCGTTCGCCAGTAATGGTTTTCTGATCTATTATCTGAAATTGCAAAGACGTTTGGAATTACGGAACATAACGCTTCCGTTCGTCTTTCCCGTATACAGACAAAAATAAAAAATGTTTAATAAAGGAAGGTGTTTACATTTGAAGAAAGAAACTCTCTCGCAAGCTATTGGCGGGATTGATACAAGGCATATCAGCGAAGCCATGAACTATCATGCAACCAGCCGCAAAACGAGCATTTTTAGAAAACCTTTTGGGAAATCAATGATTGCTGCTGTTCTCTGCCTTTGCTTGTAGGCTTTGGCGTATTTATGCCATTTGGAGGACTGGTTGTAAAAGCCTATGCTTATGGAACCAATGAAGAAATTACAAAGACTGACACAATTTTGTCCTCTGGTACAATCACCAATGATGGGACGATGACAGGCCATCCGCTCCAATTCTATATTGTTGGTAAAGACATTGCGACTGTCCGCTTTTCATGCAAAAATCAATGGATTGATTTCGTCGATTGGACGGAAAAAAGAAATGAATATGGAATTGGGAAAAACTTTACTGTTTCTTATGGCTCGGATGAAAGCGAATATTATTATCTGGTAATAGACTGGGTTCCAGATGATACAATCCAAATGCTGACGGATAATAAAGATATTGGAATTAAAGATTCACCGGCTGAATTGCGTGAAGATGTGGTTGCTTTGCAAATGACCTATGAAAATGGTAAAACGGCTACTAAAGCTATGAAAATCGGTTTGTGGGATAACGGTAAGTTTATTGCTTCCTTCGGTGACTACACCATTACGGATCAGGAAAAGTTTATTGAACAGCCAGATAGCAAACCAATCAGTAATGATATTTCATATGCTCAGGGAAGTGATGCTGCTTCCCAAAACTCAAAAAATGAAGCCACATCTTATCATTCTGCATTGTCTGAAAAGGAAATTGAAGCAGCAAAGGCTGTGGTACTGGATTATTATAAAAAACACTGTTTGGCAGATTGAGAAGATCAGTGTAACCGCAGACAGTAACAAAAAATACAATAATACCGGAATTGAAGCGGAATATTCCGCCGGTAATATTATCATTTTTGATGTAACCGCAATCCGCGATGGAGAAACAGAAAACCGCACAATTAGTGTGGCAAGAGCGGATACCGGTAAATAGTCTGTCATAAATGAAGGGTTCTAATGTAGTCATTATGATTTTATGTTCGTAACGTTCAGTCAGTTCAACAAGAAAAGCAGACATCCTCTTACGTATCGTGAAAGGATGTCTGCTTTTCTTGGGGGTTGTGTAGTAACGGAACAGAAACCGGAATAAGCAATCCTTTATTTACCAAATAGTTTTCTATCCATTGGCTGCACGGCCTCAACTTACCGTCCAATATTTCTTCGGGTAAATCAAATGAATAATGCCCTACAATATTTATATGATCATAACCAAGAGGAGAAAGGCGTTTTACGTCATCATGATTGACGGTGTAACCTCCATTTCGAATAGCATCCAATGCTATTTCCATATAGACTGTATTCCAGAGAATAATAGAGTTTGTAACCAACCCTAATGCATTCAATTGATCTTCTTGTCCTTCACGGTGCGGTTGATGAATCTCGCCTTTTTTGCCATATAAAACGGTCGTTTAATGTACGAGCAAGGGTGCGATAGCAATTAACGAAGCCATCTGCGGAGAAATCCTTAGCTTTGCTGTCTTCACGGTCTTCTTTGGGACTAGGACCATATCACCTTCAATTGAGACTATCGAACTATACACTTTCGCGCACAGAGGATGTATATATGTAAAGTAATATTTAATATTTAGGGGCATTACTCTATTTTTCCATATTCCGACAATACATCACTTTTAATACGGTTGATGTAACCGTTTTATTGTACTAAAATATCCAAGTGTGCTACTTTACTATGAAAGAAGGTGTTCTAAAGGTGCAACTCATGGTCCATGATCAAATCGAAGAATTGAGATTACAAATGCAAGAAATTGCTTTGGATAAAGATCTTACGGATCCAAGAGTGGTTAGAGTAAGTGAAAGGCTTGATCTGTTGATTAACGAGTTTTATATAGCATAGAGAACAGTAAATTAACCGGGGTAAATGTAAAACATATGAAAATTCTAAAGACCCCAAAGTCCTAGCCTGATTCTAGAACGGAACACAGGTCAGTGGGTATACTAATATTACTGCTACAAAAACTCTCGGTCTCTTCCATTTCTCAAATTTTTCGATTATAAAAAGAGCGAGGACGGTCTAATTCATCCTCGCTCTTTGTCATGTTAAATAGCCTAGTCGCTTGATCTCACAGCATCAAGTTATCGGGCTATTATTTGTGTGGCTTGTACCCGTAATGTACTAAGGCTGTTTGATCGACCTGATGGGTTAGTTGTCGGCCGTCAGGGATGAATGTTCTGCTGGCAAACGCCGAGTGCCGTAACCCTCCCACGGCAGTATCCGTTACTCTCCCTATATCTTAAGACTTTATATGGGGCGTAGAATGCTAACCTAAATCAAGGGATGGAGCTCCAATCTCAACTTTCATTATTATTAATAGGTTGCCTCAGTAATTACACTTCAAATTCTTGATTAGTTGCGTGTTATATAAATAATAGGTAATTCTACTTTAATCGTTCATATACCCATTATTAGCCTTATCTGAATGCTTTATCAGTTTCCAATTCTAAACAAAATCATCACAATCCCTCTTCATTAATTCTCTCAAAAATGCAAACCATATCTCAGTAGACTTGCCGCGTGATTACTCGTCCGCTTGAATGAAAGTTATGCGTTGCCCTGTATTTCATTTTTCAGCTTATCCGCAAGCTTTCAATCTCCTTATCAGAACAGTCACTCTGTCCCTTCTTTATAGCAGTTACTCCGCCCTTGTAAGGAATCTACGGAAGCCACTTAACATGAGGGATCAGGCGTACCTACTGCATACAAATACACCATAGTACAATCATGCGAGAGCAGGAATACATTATTTCATGGACGTTCCCATATGTTACTGCTGAATATCCGCACCCAGAGATACATCATCTTTCTCTCTTACATCTTCTTCTACAGTGGGTATATCAGTCATTTCTATTTGCTTGCCGTCTTTAAATATAGCTTTAAACCTCAATGCTTCTAATATGTCACTGGCATTGGTTAAGCATTCGTTGGTCAAATCACTTACAACTCTTTTTGTAATCTGATCTTCAGCATTCACAAGTCTGAAATTCTTAGGGAGGTAAAAATCTCCGAAGATTGGCAATTCTCCAGCATTGTATTTTTTGTGGTTTTCAATATCAAAGTCACTGATGATAGCTACACACCCACCTTCTCTGTAATCCGGGAGTGAAGATATGAATTCAACCAACTTTTTCCATCCGTATCTTGTGGCAGATTTTTCAGAAAGCCCTTTGTAATAAAAAGATACAGGCTCGTATTGATACTCAAAATTTGATATATGAGAGACAGTTAATAATTCCCCATTAACCTGCTGAGTGACTGAGCCAATGATGAGGATATATTCACAATTATGTAAAAACGGTGGCATAAGTTCCTTTTGATTTTCTTGCTTTTGCTCAACTTGTTTCACCTTTGGATAAAATAAACCAGTAACAGGCCCAGAGCCTAAAAATGGGATGTGTAAACTAATTTCTCCCGACTTCGTGCTTGTCGGGTTATGTCCAACCCTTAGGATTTTTTCTTTTATCCTTTCTTTCAAGAAATCATAATCGATTTGTTCTTTCGTTCGATAATCACAAGGATAACTAGAATAAACTGTTTTGACAAGAAACTCCACTGACAGACACTGCTGATCCTCATAACCAAATTGAGCAAAATACGAAATGTCATATAAGTCATAACAAGGCGGTACTGAGTCTATTGTCATAACAAATCCTAGTGGACTCGAAACCACTTCAGAAGAATAGAAGGTTGACATGGTTTCTGAATGATTAATACCACGTCTGATATTAAAACTGTGAGTTCTTGAACGCTCAGAAAGCGTTGAGAAGGCATACACACGTATACCAACTGGCAGGTTTTGTGAATGCTTATCAAGTACAAAATCAACCAATTCCGACTTAAGTAAACCTAATCCTCGACCATTTACGCTAAAAAATAAGCAAACAACCTGCTTTATGATACGCAATGGAAATATCTTGTAGGAAAGAGTAATGGCAGACGCGTTCCGGTCTTTATTAAGAAAATCCATCACGTGTTTTGCAAAATCAGAGTACGCTCCCCCGTACCAATGACCAGTTTTATTGTTACATTCTTCACAAAGAGCATGTGCTCCAATTCCTTTTCGAATGATATTTGCAGGGGGATTATCCAGATTTACCCTCGCATCTATTTGATCATACCTTGAATGCAAAACAGGAGCATTGTTAAAAGCAGCCTTTGGTGGCACGTGCTCGAAAGATAGTTCTTTCTGCTGTCCACAAATACAACATTCACCGATTTTTCTCACGCTAACATCACATTCCTTTTGCTGTGTTCAATTTCAAAAATATCATCTTTAGCAAAAATGTTAATCACTTCATCCATCTCAATTAGCTCGGAAATATTCATATTAGACTCCACAAACAGCCAGTTAAACTTCACATTATAGACATTATCAATACTTATACTCTATCGATTCCACTATTACCGAAATACGGATTCATCGTACTAGTTGGTAATCGTAAACCTAAACTTCAGATAATTGTTACACCCTTAAATCTCCATAATTACCCTTTCTCGTGATTAACTCCCCACCACATTTGGAACAACTATTAGCGCCAATTTGGGTTGCAACTTCAGCTTTCTTTTTATGTATTACTTTGACATGCTGAGTTCTGACTTTTATATTACGTGGGTCACCCGAGGGGTGAGCGAAAAATCTGACATAATATTTCTAATAGCTCGTATAACTGCAAACACTTTCTATAGCCTAATTTCTCCATAATTCTGTAAAACCCTGCCAACAACTGTTCTTTATTACAATTTTCTTTAAATTATACACTATTAGCACGGACCTTCTGCTTGATAGTCTATCTTGCCTAGCTTACTCTGCTTAAAGCATAACACTCAGCTCAGACAATTCTATGTAAAAAAGGAGCGAAGCCTAAGATTCATTCCCTTAGTTTCGCTCCCTTTATTAATTATCCTCTCAACTGAAACTCTCTCCAGTTCTGTCTTCAGAACATCAGCTGAAATACAAAAACTTTCCGTTTCACCCTACAACACTAAGCCACAAATCTAAGCTTTCTTCAGTAGATCCCTGCCTATTAAACTTTTTCAAGAAATTTAACCTGGATCTTACCCTCTAGTAGGTTTTCAAACTTTTGGGCAGCTTCCTGAAAATAAGCTGAACTCCCATGGGCTTTGAAGGCCTCCTTGCCGGCTAAGATCCCTAGGCCGGCAGTCCAAATCCTCTTTTCCTATTCAGAATCACGGTTTCCATCTTGAATGGTCATGACTTTGAGCCCAGGAAACGGCTCTCCATCCATGAATTCCGCTTCTCCCTCCTGCTGTGCTTTTAAAAGGATATCCATGGCATCTGCAACTTTAGCCGCAAGCTGAAAATACATCATTTTATAATCCGGCATCCTATTATCCCCCCTATTTCAAGCAGCGACAAGGCTCCAGGTCATGACCCGGCCCTGCCGTCTGCTTTTATAGGGGAAATTAAAAAGCGCATGCGAGGTTTTTTTCACCCTACACATGCGCTATGCTTCGTTACTTGCTGAATCCTAAACACCTAACCTCAATCAACCGAAAGCAAACCGGCTGTGAACAGAAAAGTGGTCCGCATAACCGGTACGCGAACAGTTCCTTTCCGCTGCCTGGGTCAGGAATAGGCTGATCTCTTGCTGCGTGAAGCCGCACAGTCTGCTCCCTGCCGACGTCCCATTACACTCGCTTCACCTGCAGCACAAGCACCTTGCTTGTGCATAAACGGGCAGCATTGTATAATAAAAATGTCGTCGTGGACAGTCTGTTACGTGTAGGTGCTCATACCACCTGCTCGTGCCTGGAAGTGCGCCAACACTTTCAGGTCACGGCGACTTTTTAATTTCCACCTATTCCTAATTATAGCTTTTTTGAGGTGAATTGCAAGGTATGGGAGAGGGGTTGCGGGAAAAAACCGTCTTGCTCGCTTCGGATCTTTATAGGAAAACAGTGTTTAGAACTCCGTTTTGACGGAATAGCCGGTTGGCTAAGGACGCCGGAAGGCGGTAGCAGTAAACAGTTTTTGATTGTCAAAAAAGATGGAGAGCTGCACGCGAGGCTGCTGTCCCCGCGTGAGGCCGCACGTCTGATGGGCGCGCCGGATAGTTACATCCTTCCCGGTACCTACAACGACGGTTATAAAGCTATGGGAGACGGCTGTGGCACTTCCTGTCGCTTCATTTATCGGTAAATCCTTTTTGACAAAACTGGCGGAGGTTATCTATGATGAACAGCGCAACCAACCGATTGAAAGAATTTCAAGCGGAGCATAACGCTTACACAAAGGGTCTGCTTTCAATTTCAGAGTCTATTTCAACATATCCATAGATCGGATCGACATCCAGCTTCTTCTCATATGACTATCTCCTTCTAAGTTGGTAAAACTAACCATATAGTATTGAAACAGCATTTGGAAGGTGATATGATATGGATAAGAAGATCGGTATTGATACAGAGAACAAGGCAAATAAAGTAATTAAATTCTTTAGAGGAGGGAATAAACATATGCATGCCGTAAAGGCAAGTCCTATAAAGGCAACTGTCATAGAAGGTAATTACGCGCAAGATGTGATAAAAGAACTGATGAGTAAGCCCTCTCCTATGGCTATTATTAGAAATAAAAGGGCTTCAGATCTAGTTAAAAAATTAAGGAAGTAAATTTAATGCTGCAAAATGTATACGATATGCAGGACATGATTAAATTGGTTGATTTGTCTAAAGGTTATAGATTGAGTGATTTTGTTTGTGAATTTGAAGAGTATAACGAATTTTTAAGAGATGAAGCATTGGAATTGCAGGAAGCTGAAATTTCAAAACTTCATCTCTTAATTAATAAAGAAAACGCTGATGTTATTGCATTTATGTCGATGTCGACTGATTCAATCAAGCTTTCGAATTCAGAAAAAGATGTACATAAGATTGGGTTTGTTAACTATGAAGCAATACCTTCAGTGAAAATTGGTAAGTTAGCCGTTGATATGATTTCAGTGCAGAAACCCTCTAATTTCTAGTCCAAAAGCAGGAATTCACCTCCGTTATATTGAATTATACAGTATAGGAGAGATATTAAGAGATATCTGGATTTAATTTGCTTATACTGTGATTTG
>Ga0209639_1000815_pt1 | contig 38076 bp, 38 predicted proteins | sample EPASupsiteHSE605_FD_187268 | JGI IMG/M metagenome (GOLD analysis project Ga0209639, IMG submission 187268) | Bioremediated contaminated groundwater from EPA Superfund site, New Mexico - Sample HSE6-05 (SPAdes) (version 2) | ecosystem: Environmental > Aquatic > Deep subsurface > Groundwater >... | reverse complement strand
AAGTTGATCAGTCGTTTTACCCGCGGGGGAAATAGTAAGGGGGCCAGCCTGTCCAGAAATGTTTTCCGGTTGGCTAACCCCTGTCGGTTGCTGTCCCTCATATTAAAGAAAGCAAAATCTAAATCAAGCACTAAACCTCTCCAAATCTATTACTCCCGGTTTCATGTTCAATTCCTTCAGCATTGCATAATAGTTTTCGGGCTTTATCTGGTCGAGAGGTTTGCCCATTAGGCTGACCATTAGCGCCTCAATTACGTTGGTGCCGAAGGAACGCCCGCCCATATCCGGGGTTGTGGTGATAACCTTGCTTACGCCCCTTTGCTTAAGAAGCACCAGATCATCGTGGGTGGTGGTGTTGGTAACGACAACTTTGCCGTTGAGCTTCTCTGGCAGATAACGGCGGATATAGATAAAGTCACCCGCTATGACGTCTGCGTTATAATAGTATTTTGAATATTTTGGGATTATGACTTCCTGTTTTTTCCCGGTGGGATAAAGCATGTCAAAGGGCAGTCTAACCACAATAGGGGCGATCAGACTTCCGACCATACGCAGAGTCTTGAGGGAGTGCATAGGAACCGGCACTCCAATAGTGTAAATAAGGTCGCCCACAGTCAGCCGTGATCCTACTTCTTCAAAGGCCTCAGCCATTCCAAAGCGGTCTATACCACATACCATCAGGACGTTTTTGCCCTTCAGATCATATATCCCGTCTTTCTGGATATCCATGACACATTTGCGCTCCAGGGTGTTTTTCAGGCCGCTACCGTCCACCATGGGGGTCTTCCTGGCTTCAACCATTAGTTTTTTGGCATCTTTAATAACGTAACGCTTTCCGCCTAACTGAACATAAAGGTCAATCCCGCCCATTCCAAAGGCATCTACTTTGCCATCCAAATCTCTTATTAGCTGTATAGCTTTATCCCAGTCACCATTGGTCCCGATTCTTTCAATGCGGAAACTTTCGCCCATGAACTCCGTTTCAAAGGCATGGTCCCTTTTCGATGAACCCAGACTGACGCTAACGATATGTTTCAAACTCAAAACCCCCTTATGTTTCTTAGAAAACCAAGAACAATACGTTCCTCCATACCACTTATCTAGCGGATTTAATGGACCTTAATATCTTACGGATTTCTTTGGGATCTACCCATTTATCCTCAGTAATAGGTGAGGTTCCGATTTCCAGGGAGATTACCTCTCCGTCCAGAATTCCCTTAATTAGCTTAATGCGTTCGTCTGAACCTATAGCAATGACAACTTCGTATTTACGCATACAGGCAGTCAATTTCATAAGCTCATTGAGCATTTCTCTCCCGGTGCGATGATCAACATAATCAAGTCTTTCCTGTTCGGTCATAAGAAGGATAAAGTCCACGCCTTCTTTTTCAAGAATTTCCTGTATTTCCTGCTTGTTAATTATTGGGAAACCAATGCAGGCTATAGTTTGTCCCTTGCGCAGCTCACCTATACCTTCCAGACGGGAAATAAAGGTGCGGTCAATCGAGAGCCGGTCGGCAACCTCCTGCTGAGATACCCCCCTAGCCCGCAGCTCCAGAACTTTTTTTACGGTATTATTGATTTTCTGCATGCTTATGATTTTGTCCTGAATACGAATATAATCCATCGGCAACTCCTTGAGCACAGTTTTGTGTACATAGTTTAAAAAATTATAGCACCATCCAAAGGACAATGCTAGTTTTTTCCAAATTTAATAAAGGAACGGATAGACGCGGCAACCCTAATAGTGAGCGTTAGCGAACATCAGTAGTACCCGGAGGGTGACAGCGCGGACTGATATTATCAGCGGCTATTCGTTCTCATTATTTCCAGTATCTCTTCCTTGGTAACGGCCTGGTTGATCATGGTTCGGATTTGAGCCGCACCGGGCCTTCCTTTGATGTACCAGGCCAGCTGCTTGCGCATCTCTCGCACTGCAACCCACTCACCTTTAAATTCTATAGCCAGCTCCAAATGACGTAAGGCAACCTCTACTCGCTCTTCAATGGCAGGGGGGGGAAGAATTCTGCCCGTGGTCAGGAGTTCTACTGTCTCCCGGATAATGAAAGGGTTTCCCATAGCCGCCCTGCCGATCATTATAGCATCGCAGCCGGTATCGTTCAGCATTCGCTGGGCGTCCTGTGCGCTTTGTATATCACCACTGCCGATAACCGGTATATGAACAATTTCTTTGACGGCTTTGATCATGTCCCAGTCGGCCCGGCCAGAGAAAAACTGCATTCGAGTGCGGGGATGCAGGGTAATTGCACTTGCTCCTTCTTCTTCGGCTGTTCGGGCAAGTTCCAGACAGCTGATATTTGATTCGTCCCAGCCCAGCCTCATTTTTACTGTTACCGGCACCTGAACTGCCTGCACTACACCGCGGATAATCTGCCTGCATTTTGGTATGTCAAGCATTAGGGCTGCCCCCTCACCGTTCCTCACTATTTTCGGAGTCGGACAGCCCATGTTTATATCAATTATGTCAGCCCCCAGGTCTTGAACTATAAGTGCAGCTTTGGACATAGTCATCGGGTCGGAGCCGAATATCTGGACGGCGACCGGTCTCTTTTCTCCGGTCGTATCTGCAATCCGATGGGTCCTGCTCTGCCCGTAAACCAGCCCCATATCGCTGATCATTTCGGTAAAGACCAGACCACAGCCAAAAGATTTGGCAATGATGCGGAAAGCTCGGTCGGTAACCCCTGCCATTGGTGCGGTGATAACCTGATTGGCAATCTGTGTGTTTCCAATAAAGAACATGTTTACCCCCGGTTTATTTCATATATCATGCGCAGGCCTTCCAGGGTAAGATATTCATCGATAATATCTATGGTTTCGGTTTCCCGGGCTATGATATTAGCCAGACCCCCTGTGGCAACGACCTTGGGATCTCCGCTTATTTCCTTTTTCATGCGGTTGATAATTCCTTCTACCTGTCCAACGAATCCATACATGATTCCTACCTGCATGCTCATAACCGTGTTTTTGCCTATCATGCTTTTAGGAACGGTTAACTCAACGCGGGGCAGCTTGGAAGCCCGATTCACGAGAGCGTCGGTCGATATTCTTATTCCCGGTGCAATAGCCCCTCCCAGATATTCTCCGGCTTCGTTTACTACGCAGAATGTGGTTGCGGTTCCGAAGTCAACAATGATCAGCGGTCCCCCGTATTTGTGTATAGCCGCTACTGCATTTACCACCCGGTCGGCGCCTACTTCACGAGGATTGTCATATTTTATAGCCAGTCCGGTCTTTATACCCGGTCCTACTACCAACGGTTTGCAGGAGAAATAGCGCTGGCTCATCCAGTCTAATTCCATCATGAGGGTAGGTACTACCGAAGATATTATTACGGCATTGACTGACTGCATTGATAGTCCGTGGTAGTGAAACAGAGAGTTAAGCATCACACCATATTCATCCGAGGTGCGTAAGGTATCTGTCCTTATCCGCCAATGGGTCAGCAGATCTTCTTTTTCATATACCCCTACTACGATATTGGTGTTGCCTACATCAAAAACTAGTATCATGTTACTACCTCCCGCACTATTTCTATATATTAATCCTTGCTGCAGCGAAAGCCCTGAATAGTCTGTGCAGCAGATACAGCTCTTAGAACTGCCTCAGACAGGACTTTCCCTGCCAGATAGCCTACCAGGTTTACATCAGCTTGTATTCCTCCGGTACTTAGTGCAAATACTGTATCTCCATCACACATAGTATGGATGGGGTTTATCACCCGGGCCAGTCCATCATGGGCCATCTGGGCTACTTTAGTCATACTGCTTTTATTAAGTTTTGCATTGCAGGCAACTACCGCAATAGTTGTATTGGTTGCCATGCCGAATACCGGGGAAATGTTATTTTGCAGCCACGCTGTTTCAGTGCCCATGAACCCTTTTCCGTCATCATTTCGTACTCCGGCAATGATTTGCCCGTTAGTATTTATAACATCCCCGAATGCATTTACAACCACTATGGCTCCGACGGTAAGGCCATTTTCCAGGGTCATAGACCAGCTGCCCTGACCACCCTTGGTGCAATGTTCATAACCACGAATTTTACCCACAGTAGCTCCTGCTCCTGCTCCCACATTGCCTTCTTTAACCTGGAGTACCGCTTCTTTAGCTGTCAGGTAACCCATTTCTTTGTCAGGCCGTACCCGAAAGTCTCCTACTGCCAGGTCATATATTACCGCTGCAGGAACGATAGGTACGACGGTGGGGCCGGTCTGATGTCCTATCCCCAGTTCCTCCAGGTACTGCATTACCCCGCCGGCAGACTCTAATCCGTAAGCACTGCCTCCGCTGAGGACGATAGCGTGTACCCGATCTATCATGTTAATGGGAGCCAGTCCATCGGTTTCTCTCGTGCCTGGAGCAGAGCCCCGCACATCAACACCGCAAACAGCGCCTTCCCTGCCGGTAAGTACTACCGTACAACCCGTTAAGGCCTGCAGGTCTTCCCTGCAGCCCACTGTTATTCCCTGTACATCAGTAATAGAATTAGCCAAAAAGCCACCCCTCCGGCGAATTTTAATTAAGGTTTTGGTATTTTTATCTTATTTTATAAGAGTTCTTGATGGATGTCCAATCTCCTTAGATCTCAAGGACACATAAGCGGCGTGGGGCCAACACAAATTAGGGGCTGAATACTGACAGGTAGTACCCAATGAAACAAATAGTAACATTAATAATACGTATAAAAAATGCGCAAGCAAGAACCGTCCCCACTTGCGCCCATGAATTTAAAGAAACTATTGTTTAAGTGAAACAATTTGCCAGTCTGGCTGATAATCCACTTGTACCCCCAGGCTCTGGGCAATAAATCTGACTGGCACCATGGTTCTCGAGCCAATAACTGCAGGTGCAACATCAATTGTAACCGGTTGGCCATTCACTAACATTTTATTACTATCAAGAGTTAAGACGATGTTCTTTCCGTCTTTCTTCAAATCAACCTGTCTCGTCTCCGGTATATACTGAACCTGGGCATCAAGAGATTCCGCAATCGCCCTGAATGGAACCAGCAGACGATTATTAACAACCTGGGGTTGTACATCAAAGTTAATTTTATTGTTGCCAAGATACACTTTGGTCCCGCTATTTATTTCTGCATTAACAAAGTCATCCATTTTCTGTTTTAGCAAGCTATTATTTTCCGCAACCATTATTGGTATCTGTGCAGATAACTTATTTATCTCATTTTGTATTACCGAGCTGATAAATGACTTTGGAACAAGACTTTCAAGATAAGGCGGCATCTGAGCCAGGTTGGATTCGATCAAGGCATCCTGCTGACTTTTCATCTGAGCGTCCATCTTTTCCTTAAGTGGAATTTCAAGATTTGTTTCCACAAAATCCTTAGCCTTAGCCTTAATGATGGTCTCCATGGGTATACGCACTAAAGGTTCCATCTCAGGTTTAAATTTTGCTTTCATTTGTTCAGCAATTTGCTGAGGTGTCATACCAGCCATCTCAGCTGGTATCAAAGGTGTGATTTCAGGCAAGATAGTTAGTACCTTGGCACTAATGTTCTGATCTAAATTTGTTTCGATTAATGTACTCACCTTGGGAATTACAGTCTGAATACTAGCTCTAACTTGATCCTGAATCTGTGGTATGCATTCCTCCATAGCCATCTTGATTTGCTCATGGGCTGCTGGTACTGCTAATGCAAACTCAGCTTCTATTGAAGCCTGGGCTCTTTCTCTAGCTGTCCCGGCAGCCTGTTCACGGAACTGGGGAGGAATTTGGGCAATAACCTCAGCCGGGGGTAATTGCGAAAAATCCATAGGGCCTGACTGAATGTTAATTTTAGCCTGGGTTTGCATTACGGTCTCTCGAACCTGCGTAATAGTTACTTGAACTTCACTTAAAACTATTTGCTCAACCTGGGGAGTTAATATAGGAACCTGTTCCTGAATTGTTTCCCTGACCGCTTTTTCGATAGCCGCCTCAAAAGGATTAGAGGCAACGGAAGCTGCAGCAATTCTTGTCTCGGGGATAAATGCAAATAATGAAACATTTAAGACAAACCAAATTGAAAATACCAGACATAAAGACCTATAAGTATTTTTCCGTTTTCTATTCATTTAGCTTCACCTCTGACTTTTTTGGTAAGTGTTCGACATATTGATTTAAATTCCTTTAAAAGCCGTTATATAGAATAAAAATGTCAAGGATATGGTTTTCATCTCCTTGACACACCTTAATTAAGTAATATTGCCGCGTCTATTAGTTCCCTCTAGTCAACTATATCAAAACTGATATCCAGGCTGGATACGGCATGGGTCAGAGCACCCATTGAAATGAAGTCTACTCCTGTTCTCGCTACCTCGGCTAAATTGCCTTCATTGATGCCGCCAGAAGCCTCAAGCAGGGCTCGCCCATGTACAATCTTGACTGCCTCAGTCATCTCATAAACATCCATGTTATCCAGCATGATTATATCTGCATGAGCTTCCAGAGCCTCATAGAGCTGATCCATAGTTTCAACTTCCACCTCTATATTGACGGTATGAGGGACTTTCTGGCGGGCTGTAGAGACCGCCTTTTTAATACTGCCTACGGCTTTGATATGGTTGTCCTTTATCATCACTCCGTCAAATAGACCAAAACGGTGGTTACGTGCCCCACCGACTCCTACTGCATATTTCTCCAGAACTCGCAAGCCAGGAGTTGTCTTCCTGGTATCCAGCAGTTCTGCCTGGCTGTATTTAATTATGTCTGCCATTTTTCGAGTTTTGCTGGCTATACCCGAAAGTCTCTGCAGGAAATTCAAGGCCACTCGCTCACCGGTGAGCAGGGTTCTGGCCCGTCCTTGGACTATGGCGATTACATCTCCGGGTATTATTTCCTCGCCATCATTTTTAAGTACCTCAAATTTCACTTCTTGATCAAGGTATTCAAATACTTTCTGAGATACTCTAACACCGGCTACGATTCCGGGAGTTTTAGCACAGAATAGCCCCCGAGCCTTTTGCTCAACAGGTATCAGGCTCATGGTAGTAATATCTCCGTAGCCTATATCCTCCTCCAGGGCCCTTTTTATCAGGTTGTTAAGTCCCAGATAGTCCATAATTTTCCTCCTTGTCAAGAAAACAATCGTGAAGCGAGGGGACGTTCTTCCTACCCCAGCCCTTGAAAAAGGAAGCAAAAAGAACGTCCCCTTGCTTCCTACCTTTAATAGTTTACAAAGCTCATATGTTTTATCCACCGTATATCATCGCGCTCAGGATAATCAGAGCGATAATGTCCTCCCCTGCTTTCTTTACGCCACAGGGCTGCCTGGATAATAATACGGGCAACGGTTAACATGTTGACCATTTCCATATAGGCAAGAGGGTCTTCCCCCATGCACAGGAAGTTGTACAGTCGTTCTATCTGAAGATTGGCTTTTTTCAGGCCATCATAATGTCTTATTATTCCTACCTCATCCCACATGGTTGCCTGCAGTTCTTTCTTGGCATCTGCAGGAGCAATCCCTCGTTCAGGCGGGATATGGACCCAATTATTATCGAAATTCTGGTATATCTCTTCTTCTTTGACCTTGCGGCGATACATGATTTCCACAGAATTAGCAACGATCCGTTCTCCAAATACAATCCCTTCCAGGAGAGAATTACTGGCGAGGCGGTTCGCTCCATGCACCCCTGTGCAGGCAGCTTCACCGCAGGCATAGAGCCCATATATACCAGTTTCTCCGCGGGTATTGGTTTTAATCCCGCCCATGGTGTAATGAGCCCCTGGTGATACAGGTACCATATCTTTTTCTATGTCGACTCCACGCTGCAAACAGGTACGATATATGGTGGGAAATCGGTCTTTAGCTCCTGGGATCCTGGTCATATCCAAATAAACAAACTCGCTGTCTGTCGCGGTCGTTTCACTTAATATGGCGCGGGATACAACATCACGGGGAGCAAGTTCCTGCAAGGAATGGTATTTGCTCATAAATCGTTCCCCGTTAGTATTGTACAGTAATCCCCCTTCTCCGCGTACCGATTCTGATATCAAAAAACGCTGAGTATCATGGCTGAAGAGTACTGTGGGATGAAATTGTATAAATTCCATATCTTCAAGTTCACAGCCCATCCTGAAACAGGCTGCCATACCGTCTGCCGTCGCTATATCAGGATTGGTGGTATTCTGGTACAACTGTCCGGCACCACCGGTGGCTATTATGGTTGATCGCGCTATATAAATGGACTTTTGCCCGGTGATACTGTCGTATACCAGAGCTCCGTGGCATTCCTTTTTCTGGTAGTTACCCAGCAGGTCCACCAGGAAGTGATTTTCTTTAATGTTTATATTGGCTTTCTCTTCACAGTTCCTCACCAGAGCTACTCTTATGGCCTCCCCGGTGGCATCGGCAGCATGCAGTACCCGGGCCCGTCCGTGGGCCCCTTCTCTTGTAAACGCAATACTGCCGTCTTTCATATCAAAGGAAGCACCAGCCTTAATAAGTTCGCGGACGCGATCGGGTCCTTCCCGAACCAGGACATCTACCGCAGCAATGTCGCAAATCCCGGCTCCGGCTTCCAGGGTATCCTCCAGGTGAAGAAAAGGCGAATCCTCTTCATGAACAGCAGCGGCAATCCCCCCCTGGGCCAGCCCAGTATTGGAGTCTTTCAAAGTTTTCTTGGTTAGTACCACGACATGACCAAACTCTGAGGCCTTCAAGGCAGTGAATAAGCCGGCAATGCCACTGCCAATGATGAGAAAATCCGTATAGACTAGGGGAGTATTCTTTTCCAACTCCCCAATGTATCTGGTCGTTATCATATTTCACCTTTATTCTAATTTGATCACCTGGAACTAATATTGCTATTCATATTTACCCATGCAGGCCTTTTTAATTTCATTTTTGTCATTAACGAATACCAGCCTGGGTTTATGATTTTTGCATTCTTCGTCACTTAAAATAGTATAGGTTAGGATGATAACTACATCCCCCCGGAGAGCCAGACGGGCGGCTGCTCCGTTCAGACATATTATACCAGATCCGGCTTCACCTTCGATTACATAAGTCTCGAAGCGTGCCCCATTATTGTTGTTAACTATGGTGACTTTCTCATTTTCAATAATGTCGGCGGCATCCATGATATTCTTATCAATGGTAATACTGCCCACATAGTTTAGATCAGCCTCCGTAACTACTGCTCGATGAATTTTAGATTTCAGCATATAACGAAGCACCAGTCTACACCTCCACTATCAGGTTATCGATTAATCTTGTTGTACCAAACTTAACCGCCAGGGCTATTAACACCCGGCCTTTAATCTCTTCTACATCTGTCAGGTCGTTGGCATCATATATCTCAGCATATACAATGTTTGCTTCCGGACTGGATTTGATTATTTGCTCTAACTGTTCTTTTACCTTAGCCACATTTCTCTCTCCAGATTGAATAATCTCGCGGGCTGCCTGCAATGACTGATTCAGAACCAAAGCCTGCTTTCTCTGTTCCGTATTCAGATAGACATTGCGGGAACTGAGGGCCAGCCCGTCTTCTTCCCTGACTATAGGCACTCTTACAATACTCAAAGGGAAGTTAAGTTCTTGCACCATTTTCTCCAGGATCATGACCTGCTGAGCATCTTTTTGGCCAAAAAAGGCCAGATCGGGTAAGCAGATATGGAAAAGTTTGCTTACCACGGTGGTTACCCCCCGGAAGTGGCCGGGGCGCGACTGAGCACAGAGCTTCTCACTGATTTCGCCTGTAACTTCCACGAAGCTGCTGTAACCCTGAGGGTACATCTCCCTAATGGAAGGAGCGAATACAGCATCAGCATGCTCCTGCTCTAACATGTGGCTGTCTTTTTCTAGATCACGCGGATAATCTTCGAAGTCTTCTCCTACCCCAAACTGAATGGGGTTTACGAAAATTGATACTACTACTATATCACAGCAACGCCGGGCTTCCCTGACCAGGGCCATATGGCCCTGGTGCAGGTATCCCATGGTGGGCACCAGACCTATGGTCTTGCCCGCCCGTTTCTGATCTAGACACCATTCCTGCATTTTTTTAACACTTGTAAATGTTTGCATCTCTCTTGTCCTTTTCCAAATAATTAATATAATTTTTCTAGAACATCGTCTTTAATTGTAAAACCGTGCTCTGGGCCCGGGAAGGTACCTGCTTCAACCTCATTTTTATAAGCTTTTAAAGCGTCTACAATCAACGGCTCCAGATTGGTAAATTTCTTAACAAACTTGGGTATATGCCCTTTGAACATCCCCAGCGTATCATTTATAACCAATACCTGCCCGTCACAGTATTTACCTGCTCCGATGCCAATGGTCGGTATAGATAGCGATGCGGTAATCTTTTCGGCCAAGGCACTGGGGACTCCTTCTAAAACAATTGCAAAGACTCCGGCCTCTTCCAGCAATTTGGCATCTCGGATGAGCTTGCGGGCGGTCTCTATGTCTTTGCCCTGTACCTTAAAACCTCCAAATTGATTTACCGACTGGGGAGTTAAGCCAATGTGGCCTACTATCGGTATTTCTGCCTCGAGGATAGCTTTTACAACCGGAAGGCGTTCTTCCCCGCCTTCTAATTTTACGGCCTGGGCTCCGCCTTCTTGGATTAACCGCCCGGCATTGCGTACAGCTTCGGTTACGGATATATGATAGGACAGAAATGGCATATCTGCCACTACCATGGCATTTTTAGCTCCCCGTACCACTGCTTTGGTATGGTGAACCATATCATCCATGGTTACGGACAGGGTATTTTCATAACCCAGAACTACCATCCCCAGGGAATCTCCTACTAGAATCATATCGATCCCAGCTTCATCCACCATGGAAGCGAGGGAATAATCATACGCTGTTAGCATGGTTATTTTTTCATTCTTAATCTTTTTTTCTCTTATAGTTGCAGTAGATATTCTAGCCATAATTTAGCACCCTCTCTTTCGATTCGAATTAATATAAACGGGTTCACGGCTAAAAACCTGTTGGAATTCTTCCACAGCATTCCGGTCAATGGTGCCTTTTTCCTGAGCTATAGGGGCAGTATAAAAGCCCAGTAAAGTATAAAGCTTCACCAGGTCGGGAGCCATCTCTTCCATGCAGTCCAGATGTTTATATATGGTAGATATATCTCCGCGGGCAATTGGCCCCGTAAGCGCCTTAGGCACGCCTATATTTTCCACATTATTTATCGTCCCATGAACCAGCGGCAGCAAAGCACGGGTAGCCATACTGGCCGGTATGCCAGTCGACTCCAGCAATTTGGTGCCCAAATCGAGCAGGGTAACTAAATAATTGGAAACCACACAAGCCCCTGCGTGATACAGGGGTTTCGCTTTTCTATCTATGAAGAAATATTCCCCTCCCAGGGATTCTACAATACAAACTGCAGCATTATATGCGGTTCTATCTCCTTCAATGCTAAAAACTGACCCAGGAAGGTTTTTAATGGCTCCTTCCAGGTTGGCAAAAGACTGCAACGGGTGAACCGACAGCACATGCGCTCCAAATTCTTTGGCTCTATCTAATATTTCTGATGACTGAGCACCGCTCATATGAACTATAACCTGTCCTTGATGAAAAGCCTGACTATCAGCAAGTTTATCTACAACTTCCTGAATCATACTGTCACTGGTAGTAATAAACAATATATCAGCCGAGCGAGCAACGTCCTGGGGGGCTAAATAAGCTGCACATCCGATCCGTTCCACAAGCTGTCTCGTAGATTCGGATTTTATATCATGTACACCCGTAATCTCGTAGCCTTTGGTATTTAGAACCACCCCAACTGCCGTTCCTACAACTCCCGACCCGATAATACCCATCTTCTTGCTCACGATAAACCTCCTTAAAAATTGGGTCAAAAAAACGCCCTTTAGACCCTCTTTTCTAACTACGTCTTGTTCCCAAAGGGATACAAGCGGGTTCTTTCCTTAGGAGTACCGGTGGGAGAAAATTAAAATATTATAATTTTTTTATGTCCCTGCCGTCTGCACGGAGTTCTACTCTACTCAACACCTCCCTGATCTTTGACCCATCAGGAAATTCCAGTTCAGGATTAATTTCCTGCAGCGGGATCAGTACAAACAACCTTTGCGATAGGTATGGGTGAGGAACTTCCAGTTCCTCCAGCTTAATTGTCTCCTTTGCATATAGGAGAACATCCAGATCTATAATCCGGGGACCCCATTTTACGTTTCTCTGGCGTCCCAATTTAATTTCAATATCCTGCAATCGATGCAGTAAATCCAAAGGTGATAACTTTGTTTCTATTTCAATAACCTGATTTATAAAATCGTCCTGGTCTGTTTTGCCCCAGGCCGCGGTTAAATATAATGATGATATTTTTGTAACGTTTATGCCATCAATATTTTGTATGAAATCACGAGCTATTTGGATATTTTTCGATTTATTTCCCAAATTTGAGCCTAAACCGATGTAAACTATTTTATTCATAGTGTTTTCACCCTCTAAACTAGCATAAACCCAATCTAAGAGCAAGCATTTATTTTCTGAAAACGCCTTATTTTAACGGCGAAATATTCGAAATCCCCCTGAACAGGGGCTTCCGGTTTGTAAACCGTCACTTCCAGGCTGTTCATTTGCGGAAATTGCAGCAGTAAAGTCCTGGCAATATGATCTGCCAGGGCTTCTATCAGGTCATAACTTTCTTCTGCCACTATTTTTTCCACCACGTGAAATACTTGGTCATAGTTAATGGTGTTTTTCAAGTCATCGGTTGCCCCGGCGGTCTGAAGATCGAGAAACATTTCCAGATCTACTTTAAAAGTCTGCGGGTTATTTTTCTCCTGCTCCTCTACACCGTGACAGCCGAGAAAAGTTAAACCCCTGGCGATAATACTATCCATTTGTCATCCTCACTGCATCTGTCATCAGCGCTGCTCTTTTGGTCTCTTTTACGTCATGAACCCGAACTATATTGGCTCCGTTCATTATTCCGATTACTGCTCCGGCCAGACTGCCTTCCAAACGATCATCAACTTCCAGGTTCAGGGTGCTGCCAATAAAACGTTTGCGGGATAACCCTATTAATATAGGCCGGCCCAAGCTGCGAAAATCCTGTAGCCGTTTTAGAATCAGGAGGTTTTGTTCGGCAGTTTGAACAAATCCCAGACCTGGATCGATAATTATCTTTTCCGGGGCCAAACCAGCCGCAGCGGCAGTTCTCATAATTTGCTGCAGATCCGCTATAATATTGGATATCACATCATCATATGGAGGCTCATTTTTTAGCTGCAGGCGGTTATGCATTATTACCACTGGCGACTGCCATTTACAAAGCACCGTCAGTAAGTCCGGGTCCATTTTCAGGCTTCCAATATCATTTATTATATGTACCCCTTCGGCCAGAGCCGCATCGGCTACCCGGGCGCGAAAAGTGTCTACCGATAGGGTTATGTTATGCGGAGCCAGTCCCTTTATAACGGGCAGAATGCGTTTAAGTTCCTCGTCCTCGTCCGCCATAGTCGAATTCGGACGTGAGGAAGCTCCACCTATGTCAATAATGTCAGCCCCATCAGCTGACATTTCGAGGGCATGCTCTATTGCCTGTTTGGGGTCAAAAAAACGCCCTCCATCCGAAAAGGAATCAGGCGTAACATTCAGTATTCCCATTATTAGGGTCTTTTCTCCTACCTTCAGGCTGCGGCCATTAGCAAGCTGCATATCCCAGCTTCTGATTTCCAGAGCAGACAGTATGTCATCCAATTCCACAGCTATAGCTTTTAATCCGAAGGGCTGCAATCTTAGTTTTTCGATAAGAAGCCTATATTGTTTCAGAGTTCCCAGCAGTAAAACATCAGTACTGCCTTCGCTATTAACAGCATTTTTTTCAACTGCTGCTTCTCCGCCTTTAGAAAGCATTTCCTGTTTAATTAAATTAGCTGAGCGGGCAGGAATATTTATTAGTTTTATGCATTTAAAAACTGCTTTGGGTATCATATACCCAACGCCCATTTCGGTGGACCCAATATCTTCTAAGAAATGTCTGGCTTCCTGCTGATCATTAATCAGCACTGCATGGTGCCCGTTCATTTAATACCTCAAAATATATAATAGCCGCTGGCTCGCGGCACTCGCACCGAGGGTTAAATCATAATGGTCTGCGTCTATATTTACTATTGCTTACATATATTTACAATTGTTTATATGCTCTAGGTTAGTATTCAAACGTGGTAACACTTAATTCCTTGGTGTCACGTTTAGGACATTGGATGCGTTCTTCGCATTGTGTGCAAACCCGTGACAGGTTGTCTGCCCGATGTATTCTTTCACCCAGGAAACTCATGTCTTTGCTTATATTACGGTGTTCGTAGATGGCCTTGCATATCTGATTTATTTCACTGGCATTAAAATATGCGTTAGGCAGTATATTACGAGCCAATCTGGCCCCATAGGCAGCATGGTCAACCCCATCCTGGATCTCTTTCCATTTGGCAATGTCATGCAGGAGACCGGCAGCGTAAATAGTTTCTTTGGCTGCCAGTTTGCCGCTCAAGCCGCCTTCCTTTACAAAATAATTGAGGTCATTGTGTTCCAGCACTAAGATATAAGCAATTCGGGCTACATCAATATGATGCTGCAGGCCATGCTGGCAGTATTTTATACCACTTTCTTCGTCGGTGTTGCATTTAATATATTCACTGTAAAGAGCATCTTTCAACAGTAATTCTATTCTTTTCAAATGCCTTCCCCCCGAGAAGTATTCTTTAGGTATTTATATTAAACGACAGTCTTTAAATATCCTGCAATTAATTGGTTAAATTAGGTTTATGCGCCACCTCTGCCATTTATGTCTATTTTATGCTTCCACAGGGGTTGTCTCTTTGGCCTGGCCGTTCATAATCGACTCAAATTCATCTGCATCTATAGTTTCTTTTTCCATTAGCAAGCTTGCCACCTGATCCAGCCGATCCATATTTTCCTGTAAAATACCCTCAGCCTTTTTGTAACTGTCCTCCATATACTGACTGGCTTCTTTATCAATGGCGTAAGCAATGGCATCTGAATAGTTTCGGTCACGATTAATATCGCGGCCCAGGAAAACTTCTTCGCTTTTGTGTCCATAGGTAAGGGGTCCCAGTTCCTCGCTCATACCATACTCAGTAATCATTTTCCTGAGAATACTGCTGGCTCTTTCCAGGTCGTTCTGTGCACCTGTACTTATATCTTTAAGAACCATAGCCTCTGCTACACGCCCACCCAGCAGGGTAGTAACTTCATCAAGCATATAGGATCGGGTAATATAATTGCGATCCTCTTCAGGAAGCAGCAATGTATAACCTCCGGCTCGTCCTCTCGGAATAATAGATATCTTATGAAGTTTGTCGGTATGCGGCAGGTGGTATGCCACGACTGCATGTCCGGCTTCATGGTAAGCTACCAGCCGTTTTTCTTTATCGGAAATTACCCGGGTTTTTTTCTCGGGGCCGGCAATTACCCGCTCTATAGATTCCTCCATTTCTTCCATGCCCACCTTTTCTTTGTCCCGCCGGGCAGTTAATAAAGCAGCTTCATTAACCATGTTGGCGAGATCGGCACCGGTAAATCCAGGAGTACGTTTAGCAAGTATCTCCAGGTTTACATTTTCAGCCAGAGGCTTTTCTTTGACATGCACCTTCAATATGGCTTCCCGCCCTTTGACATCAGGACGGTCGATAAGAATATGGCGGTCAAAACGTCCGGGCCTCAACAGAGCTGGATCCAGAATATCAGGCCTATTAGTGGATGCCATAACAATTATTCCTTCATTGGTACTGAATCCATCCATCTCTACGAGAAGCTGGTTCAATGTTTGTTCTCTTTCATCATGGCCACCGCCCAGTCCAGCACCGCGCTGACGGCCAACGGCATCAATTTCATCTATAAATACTATACAAGGTGCGTTTTTCTTGGCATTTTCAAAGAGGTCGCGAACTCGAGCAGCGCCGACGCCCACAAACATTTCTACAAAGTCTGAACCACTTATTGAGAAAAATGGTACTCCAGCCTCCCCGGCCACGGCTTTGGCCATCAAGGTTTTACCGGTTCCAGGTGCACCGAAAAGTAAAACTCCGCGGGGAATCTTAGCTCCGATTTTTATAAATTTCTGCGGATTTTTTAGAAACTCTACCACTTCGGCCATTTCTTCTTTGGCCTCTTCGGCCCCTGCAACGTCTTTGAAGGTAGTCTTAACCTCTTCCCCAGTCATAAGACGCGCCTTGCTTCGGCCAAACTGCATAACCTTGTTGCCCCCGCCCTGAGTCTGGTTCATTATAAATATCAAGACCACGATAAGGATTAGTATAGGAAAGAGCGTGCTCAACAGACTCATCCACCAGGGAGCCGGCTTTACGGGCGGTGTATTTAGATCCACATTTTTTTCAGTCATTATTTTAACAATGTCACTCTCTTTAGGCGCGGTAACGACAACTGTGGCTCCATTTTTCATCTCGGCCGTGATGTTGTAGACCAGGTCATCAACTTCTGCGCTGGCTGATTTTACCTGATCCTGCTGAAGCTGGCTTAAAAATTGGGAATACGTAAGTTCCTGCACTTTAGTTTTTGGCGCAGAAGTTAACTTTACTGCAAAAAGAGCCAGCAGTACAATAAGAACGTATATGGCTATGTTTTTCAGGGCTCTATCCAATCAAACTTCCTCCCCTGTTTTGTCCTGGTTAAATTACATCAAATAACGCGGGAAATTTTGGTACATTTTAGCATAAACCCCGCGATTTTTCAATGATTGTTCACCCCGGTACATAATTGTTATAACTATTTTCTCCTGATCACGCTTTTTTTATCAGTAAAATAGAACGGCTATTAGGGTTTATCGCAGCTGTTCTGGAAATACCAATACCCAGGACCGCGTACACTTCATGGTCTTCGCCGGTCAGCAGGGCAATTCGGTCTCTTTCTGAAGACGGAATTTTAAGGTCTATAAAGAGTTTTTTCAGCTTTTTGGTGCCAAACATACCCGGCACCTTATAAATATCTCCTACCCTGCGGGAGCGCAAGCAGAGTGTTTCCGGCAGTCGGTCGTAATCCAGGTAAATATCCCCAATATCAGGGCTAAAATTCTGCCTGTCCACTAACTCAAAAGAGTATACTTCTTCAGTCTCCGCTATTTCCACCCTGCCCGGTATCGAAACTTTATATAGAAATTTCACACTTTCTTGTATGCAAGTGGTAAACACCATTGTATCATAACTTTTATTGACCCGGACCTTCTTTTTTAATTGCAGTGTGAGTGATGAGCCTTGCTTGGAGCTTAGATCCAAAACCTTCTCTACATCATCCAGGCTCCATCCAGTTTCACCAGAAAGCTGGGCAAAGGCCCGCAGGATGATTCTCCTCTGGTATGCCCGGTGAAGCAGAGACAGAGTCTTAAGGTTTATGATCAGGGATTCCTTATCTTCCTTTAATATCACTCCGGTCCAGAGACGCCCAGCTTCTTCCTCCAACGCTTCATTCTCATCTTTAGCGATTAAAGCTAATTGGTTTAGCTTGCCCACTATGCGGGGGTTAAATTCTTTTTGCAAGTAAGGAATCAGGCCATGACGAATACGGTTACGCAGATAATATGGGTCGTTATTGCTTTTATCAAGACAATAATTTATATTTCGCTCCTGCAGATAAGTAAGCAGTTCTTCCTTGGTGACTGTAAGGAGCGGCCGGATAAGGTTCCCGTTAACAGGCATTATTCCCCGTAATCCCTTAATACCTGATCCTCGCAGGAAATGCAGGAGCACTGTTTCCGCGACGTCGTCATGGTGATGAGCAGTTGCAATGTGCTGGGCTCCAATTTCCTTTAAGAGTTGATTAAAATATCCATAACGGGCATTCCGTCCTGCATCTTCAACGGTTGTTTTTTGCTCCTTGGCTAATTCTGCTACCGGGACAGTACAGGAATAACAGGTAATCCCCAACTGTTCGCAGGTCTCTTTTACAAACGCTTCTTCGGCTCCGGCTTCTGGTCTCAAACCATGGTTTAAGTGAGCTGCTGCTACTTTAAAATCAAGAGAAGAAGCTATGTTATTTAAAATATGCAGCAAGGCCATAGAATCCGGTCCTCCGGAAACGCCTACAATAACCATGTCCCCCGGCTGAATCAGCTTGTTTTGTTCGATGTATTTTTTAACTTTGCTATTTAGCATTGTTTTTCTCCATTATTAATTACTATTATTATGCTACCCAAGTTAAGGTCAATAGTAAACCCCGGGATTAGCCGGGGTTAAAGAAAACTTATAGATTTGGGAGAGACGATAGACGCGGCAAGGGGTTGTCAAAAGTTGTCAAGGGGACGGGGTTGTTGACAACATTTTTTTAAGGCTGACATGAATGTTGTCAACAACCCCGTCCCCTTGACAACTTCCCCTTGACAACTTCGCGAAATCAGCGTCTATCGTTTAACTATTACCGCAGTTCTATGTTCATGCAGATGACGGTCATGTCATCGTGGGGTTTACCCTGGGCAAGGCTTACGGCCTGGCTTATAATCATTTCAGCTACTATCTGGGGATTGCTTTCATTAAGCCCGGAGAGAAGCCGGACTATCCATTCTTCACCGTTTACAGCCCGGGATGCATCCAAGACTCCATCACTGACCATTAAAACCATGTCTCCGGGAAGAAGACTCTTCTTCTCGCTTACCATCTCTACTTCGTTTAGTATTCCTATAGGAAGTGAACTTGAACTGATGGTGGCAACCTGATTACCGCGTTTAACAAATGAAGGCGCACTCGCAGTTTTAATAAAATCTACTTCAGCAGTATAAAGGTCTATCATTACCATGTCGAGGGTGGTGAAAGTTTCACTGGTTGAACGGAGCAGGAGTACAGAGTTAATCGTCTTCAAAGCTACTTCCTTATCAAAGCCGCTGTTTAGCAGATTTTCCAGTAGATTGACTGCGGTCTGGCTCTGACTGGATGCTGGCTGGCCGACACCCATCCCGTCGCTTAGGACCAGCAGCTCTTTGCCTTCTTTTAATGTACTTATGGTATAACTGTCCCCGGATACCTCTTCGCGGGCTACCTGAGCCACAGCACTTTGAACATTGTAGGCAAAGGCCCGGGTAAGAGTAAATTCACAGGCTCCCTGTCCCTTAAACCGCGGACATTTCTTGGCGCATACTTCCATTTTCTCGCCCATAATACACGATAGGGCTGGAGCAATACTTAGTTCACAACCGGATCCATCCACACAGGAGCCCGCTACTACCTCTAACAACAGCTGCTCCCCGCTGGTACGTATGGGGGTAACATCCCTAAGGTTGATTCCCTGACGCGAACAAGCTTTTAACAGGGTTGTTCGTAATTCGAAGTCGACCATGGTCTCTACTTCTATTTCCTCTGCCAGGCTTTTAACCACCTGACTTACCCCCTTCAGCTGCCTGGCTACTAATTCCCGGGATTCGTCTATTTTTCCTGACCAGTATTCGTTCATGCGCAGGTTATCAAATAAATAGTTTATGGTACTGACCAATTCCCGGCCATGTATGCATTTACGTTTAAAAGCTGATGAGGTGTTATCATAGCTTACCTGGCCTTCATCTTCTGCCAGAGTAAATATATCCATTAATAATTGCGATGTATTATAACAATCATGATCCCAGCAGCTTTTATAACGAGTACAGCCTTCACAGAATCCATGCGAAAGTTCGTCATATAGATAATTCAGATAAGCTACAGACTGCGGCTGAGCAGCTTGTCCCGCGGGAGCTGTAAAAGTGGAGCTTAATTCATCGAATACCTCCGCTAAATTCTGGATTCGGCTGCCTACAGCGGCTTTAATATGGCTGTCGACCCGGTTTAATTCGTCAGTCTGGATTTTGTTTACCGGCCCCAGCGATTCTAATGGAAGTTTCTCTTTCAAAGCTTCCGGAAGCAGGTAAAAGATCAGGCTGGCAATACCTGTTTCCCAAATTCCCATAAGAGCAACCTGATTCTCCGAAATAAACATTGATAGTGCCAGATTGCCCATCATGAAGCCGATAATAACACCTAATCGCCCAAAGTTTCTGAAAATCCCGGCTAATAGTCCGGAAAGAGCATACATCCCCAGGCTCTGCGCAAAAACGCTTGAAGCGATAGAGGGTATTATTCCGGACATAACCCCCACCATCGTACCACCGCCGCTGCCCCATAGAAAGGCAGCTATCAGGATTCCCAGCCGGCATATTATGCTGCTTATCCCGAGTCCAAAGATATGAATATCATTTAAACCCATAACCAACCCAATTCCCAATATAACAAAGGCTGTCATTTCCTCAAAACTAAAATTGGTTAATGCTTTACGACTTTTTATCACTTCACTGCTGACCATTAGAACATACGTTAATATTCCTGCCAGGAGGGCTTCAAAAACTATAAGCATTTCCTGATAAAAACTAATATGTATCATTAGAAGGAGAATAGTCTTGCTGAGAAAGATAACTGCTGTAGTTAAGATTGGCACTCCCCACCAAACCTTATTGTCCGGCACCTTAATCCATGTCATAACGGCAGCCAGAACCAGAACCGTTATAAGATTAGTCCACAAGGCCGTACCGTCAAGGACCGTAAGAAAACCCATTAATGAGAAAAATAATGCCACCGTGCTTCGTTCCCGGCTTGTCCAGGCAAAAGCCGCGATAAATGCATATATGAAAGGCAGCAGTTCCCCAAGGATGAACGACCGGGCCATAATAACTGTTCCGATAGCCATCATGACGTTGCCAGCCGACATTAACTGCGCCGCTCCTTTCCAGATCTGATAGCTCATCTGTGCGAGGTTTAACTCCGGCATCTTAAACCGGATAGACTTCTTTTTTTTAGTTTTTTTACGCGAGTTAAGTTCAACTATCCTTTGATAAGGATATATTTCCAGTCGTTCCAACAGCTTTCTCCCCCTATCTATTTATTTATGCGTTTAACAATTATAGCAGGAGTGCATGGAAAATATTGTCACGAGCAGGGGGCGCTATTTTTTTTCCTTCATGATTAATCTCAATTTTAAGCCAGAGATAACTAGTTTTAGTCTTGTTTCAACAGTTTGCCTCTTTGTAGAGGCGCGCAAAGACATGAAAAAAAGGACTTCTTCTAAAAGAAGTCCTTTTTATTAGCTAGATTTTATTATGCCGGAACTACTTTTTCAGGTAAACCAGCCAATAAATGAGACCTACGAAAACTGCTCCGCCTACGATGTTGCCCAGGGTAACAGGCAGGAGGTTAGCGGTGGCAAAGTATCCGTAGTTGAACTTGGCAGCCAGAGCTTCTGGAGTCATCTTCAGAGCCGTAGCTGCTCCAGTTGCAGCGCCATTGGCGATGGTGATGCCCATCGGGATGAAGAACATGTTAGCAACACTATGTTCGAAGCCACTGGATACGAAAGCCATGATGGGGAAGAAGATAGCAAATATTTTACCCACAATATCTTTAGCCGCGAATGCCATCCATACAGCCAAGCAAACCAGCCAGTTACAAAGGATACCACGCATGAATGCCTGGGTAAAGGTCAGACCTAGTTTACCCTTAGCTATAGCCAGAGCTTTAACTCCCATTGCACTAATTCCGGTTGCAGTTGTTGCATCTGCCCAATAGTTGCCGGAATAAATGATATAAACTAAAAGAACTGAACCTACAAAGTTGGCAATATAAACAACAACCCAGTTATAAAGAAGTCCGCCCCAGGTAGCCTGGCCATTTAAAGCGGAGATAAAACATGCCATTGCATTTCCGGTGAACAGTTCAGAACCAGCAATAACTACCATCATTAGACCTACGGAGAACACTGCGCCAAACAGGAAAGTTCCACCTGCGCCAGCGGCGTCTGCTGCTGATCCGATCTTGGTTGCCAGGTTGGCTCCAAAGCCAATGTAGGCGCCTGCCAGTATTCCCAGTATAAACATCTTGAAAATTGGTAACTCTGATTTTGCTTTACCAGCATTAGCAGCTGCTACAGCAATTTCTGCAGGGGTTAAAAAATTCATATATGATTCACTCTCCCTCTAAATAATACGTTTGTGAAAAAAGCAGACTGGCCTTTCCTAACCCCCCTTTCAGTAATAAATAGGACTCATTCATCGTTTGAGCCCTCAATACTGTATGGTTCAGTACCCAAGCAACACAAATTATGTACGGCCTTTTTGCATATGCTTGAGCTATTACCCGAATATATTGAAACAACCTGCCCGGCTAGCCATTTCCATTTCTATACATCTTTGTTGTGAATGAATAATACCAGTGTTAAAATACTAAATATGGTAATATTTATTCAAATGCTGGATAAATATTAATGTTTAACTCTTTGTTATTTCTACATAAATCATCAAATACCTGCGAAGTATTAATAATTATAATGATATGTTATTAAACTATAACAAATATTTATTTTAGGAGGTATTTATTATGTCGCACGAACCCACTCATTTTGACCTTCCCAGCCTATTGAAGGATTTGGAAGCTAGCCTGGCAGCTTTCGAAGAAGGTTTCCCACTGGATGATTTCAGGAAAGTCCATTATCAGCAGCATCCCTTCGCAACCCTGCTAACCTGCTGCGATTCGCGGGTACCGCCTGCTATGTTGGGCAATACATTTAATAGGATATTTTGTGTGGAGAATATTGGAAATCAGGTGAAAAATGGCGAAGGTTCAGTTCTGTATGGTCTGCTGCATCTGCATACTCCTCTAATGATTGTCGCCGGCCATAGTGAGTGCGGGGCTATAAAAGCTGCTACCTCTGATTTCTCGGCGGAGCCTGCGGCCCTGGTAAGAGAGCTGACTACCGTTAAGGGCTCTTTGGAACAGGCCTGCTCTGGAATAAAGGTTGATTTGTCTGCTGCCTCTCTTACTCAGGCACAGCTTTCCGAGCTTAATGTTGATGCACAGGTTGAAATCCTCCTGGCTAATTCCGATATTGCGCCTCTGGTTGAAAAAAAGGCCTTACAAATTATCGGGGTGCTTGTAGATTTGCATAATGTTTACGGAGAAGGTTACGGAAAAGTCTATACCGTAAATGTAAATGGTGAAAAAGATGTTGAGGCTATAAAAGGCAAAGCTGAAATAGGCGGGTTTGCTGCCAAAGCCAGACGGCTGACGAAGTAAATTAAAAGGTGGTTTTGTGATGAAGCCTGGAGGAAGATTGATTATGTTGAGCGGTCCTTCGTGTGTTGGAAAGGGTCCTCTGTGCCATACATTAAAAATGTTTTTTCCAGAAACGGAGCAAAACCTAAAAAAATTAGTACTCTATAACAGCCGGGCACCACGTCCCGGTGAAATGGAAGGATCAGACTATTATTTCCGCTCCCGTGAAGAAATTCAGGCTCTGCATAACCGCGAGAACTTCATAGTACTTGATGTCCGCGGTGATCTGCAGGGCCTGGATCTAAATGACCTGCGCTCCATTCTAAGCAGCGGACGAGATGCCTTTTTTGAGGGTAATCCCTTTGTGCCCCAAGCTATATGGAGTCTGCCGGAAATGGCAGAAGTCCCGATGATCAAGATCTTTCTCTCCCCGCTATCCAAAAATGAAATCCTCTGGCTGAAAGATAAAGGTGCTTCATTATCAGACCTGCTGACTGATACGATGCGCCGTAAGCTCTTGAGACGTACCAGTCGGCAAAAGGGCATTCTGTCTCTTCAGGACCTGGAGAATATTGAGAAAAGGGCCGGCAGTGCTTCTAAGGAACTCCAGTTAGCCTGGCAATTTGACTGGGTAATTCCCAACCACGATGGTGAAGATCATGAGAATTGGAATGCTTTTTATTACCCTACCGGCGATGCTTTGAAATCCCTTATAAGTTTTGCAGCCATTTTAGGCGGTCATGATGCTCCGCAGGCTGAGAGATGGGAATGCGACCTTTGGCCATCCAGTTAGACCTTAATTTTCCCCGGCAAGCGACCACACGACACCCTGTAAAAGTTCACTTTCGCTTACTACCACCTCGGATTTACCCAGCGCATCGACTATCATCAACATTATGAGCGCTCCTTTGTTAATAATGTCAGCACGTTCAGGCTGGAGTCCGGGCATCCTGCGCCGTAAAGAGAGGGGCATCCTCTCCATTAAATTGTACAGATCGCCGATTTCGGTTCGGCTTAATATTTCGCCGTGCACCAGATCGGCATTATACTCATCAAGACCCTTCTTTACCGCCACTAAAGTGGTGGCTGTACCCCCAACCATAACCAGAGGCCGATTTTTAAACCGCTCCTTGACTCTTGCTATAGGGGTTAACACCTGGCTGATTTGGACTGCATACATATCAGCTTCGGTAGCCCGCACCGCGCCGAGCGGTACGGATATCAGCATGTCCTCGTCCGGACAGATAAACTCGGTGCTGCCACCGCCCAGATCAACTACCAGCGGTGACATTGTTAGTTTCAGGCCCCTCTTCACTCCCAGATAGCTAAGCCGTGCCTCTTCTTCTCCACCCACGATATTAACTTCCACCTGACTCAGGTATCGGGCCTGTCCTACAAATTGAGCGCCATTGCCTGCTTCTCTAACTGCACTGGTAGCAATTGCCCTATACTTGTCCACATTGTAGTGCTGCATCTTTTCCCGGAAACGGTTCAGACAGAGAAGCGTCCTTTCTATGGCCTCTTCTTTGAGTAGGTTGGATTGACTGATTCCCTCCCCCATTCGAGTCGTTTCTAATTCTTTATATAACAGGTTAAACTCATTTTCTGCATTTACCTCTGCTATTAGCAGCCGGCAAGAATTGGTCCCTATATCGATAGCTCCATATCGCATATCGCTCTCCCTTTCCTGATTGCTTATTCTGCAAATGATCTCATCTTTAAAATAACAAATAGAAAAGCACTTCCGGAGAAGTGCTGGGCTAACATGTTTATTGATTATTTTTCGTACGTTTCCTCGTCTCTACCTTGTTTTTAAGCGGCTGCATACGCTCATCACTTTCCTTCAAAAAACGAGCGATCTTATCATCCAAACTAACCGGAGCTTCGCTGCGCTTCGGGCCAAAATTCCTTGTATCCCGACGCCCCATATCCGGCCGGCCTTCTGGACGGTTCATCCTGGGTGGAACAACCTTTGGAGGAAGGGTCTGTTTGATAGACAAACCTATTTTCTTCCCGGCAATATTAAGTACTTTAACTTTTACACTGTCTCCCTCTTTGACAAAATCTTTTACATCCTTAACATAGGTGTCGGCTATTTCTGAGATGTGTACCAGCCCCACCAGTCCTCCCGGCAGCTCAATAAAGGCACCAAAGCTGGTAATCCCTTGAACCTTACCGTCAACAATCTCACCGGGTTCAATATTAGTTTGTTCAGTTGGCATAGAAGTTAAGATCCCCCTCAATTTGTGCTTCTTTTATTTTATTTGATGCAGAAACAGTAGTCAACCAGCAAATACAATTTACTTGTCAGGTATTACTTTAATTATAGTCTTCTCTCCGTTTTTTACCATTCCCAGCTGTTCCCTTGCTATACGTTCTATGCCTTCCGGGGAGTCTATAGCATCCAACGCTTGACGCCGTTCAGTATTTACCTGGGTAAGCCGTGCTTTTTCCTGTAATAGTTCCTTCTTACGAGCAGACAGTTCAAATATAGTTTTGGCTCTGGGAACAATCGTAAATAATAGCAGGCAGCACACCAAGCCGACAAATACCCGTCTAAGCCGTTTATTATTCGGTTTCATCTTTATCATTATCTTCCTCCCCTCCAAATATACCCATGGTATCACCGGGGAGCACAATTACTACTTCGTAGCCCTTGGAACGGGCACGATGATACAGAGTGGCAACAGTACTGGGAGTAATATTAAGGGTACGGCAAATTTCTGTGCTGCTTTTCCCCATCTCCTTGAGTACCACCACTTGTCTTTCTCTAAAACTTAGTTTTTCTGCTCCCCTGATTTCGATCTGCATTTATTTACACACTATCCACAGATTATCCACAAATTGTGGACAAGATTTCTATTTGTTACTTTCGGGGAGCATATGGCAAATTCCTGCTTGGTGAAAAATTTTTTTATGGCTAAAGCCCTTATTCCTCAGATTCATCGTTTGGAGGAGGTGGCTTCTGCCTTTTCCGGTATTGCACTTTGAGCCAGGTAAATGCTGCAACAAAAGGCTTAGCAATACATGCAGATATTAATTTCATCACATAGGCTGTAGATTTACCCAGGATATACACAGGCTGATGCAGGCGCTGGGATAAACATTTATAGTAAAGGCCCCCGCCACTAATCAGAGCAATAAAAACATATACCCTCATCTCACCCTGATTAATTACCAGCAATGCTGCGCCAATGATAACTATCATTATTATCCACAGGATAAAATCCATAAGGTACAAAAGATATCTTCCAATACGCAGGCTTCTAATGGTTGACTGGTAATAATGAAATATTAGTCCTGCTATAGCTCCTAAGAAAAAGGTTAGTAAGAAAGCCTGTATCTGGGCAAATAGCCCCACTCGCTTCTCCCCCTTATTTCAATAGACGGTTAAACATGCTTTTCCCTTTGGCTTTGAAATCGGTCCCCTGCGGCTTGTAGCCAATATTGTTAACACTGCCTTGAATTGCTACCTTGCCTTCGTCCAGATTTAGCATATTTATATGCAGTTCTTCCCCCGTAATAGAAAGATAGCCGAGAGACGTTGCCAGAGCTATTTCTTCTTCATCAAATGTTATGACATTGGTGACACCAGTTAGTTCCATGCGCTGGCGGTTGGCCAGGCTCAGAGAATGTTCCGCCATAAATGTTTCCTCCTTTTACAAGCATTATTTGTCTCTATAGATTATGAGATGGGTGGCTCTATTTATGACTGTTTTTTTATATCATTTGGGAAATAAGTTGACAGAGTCTAAGTGAGAGATTCCAGGCAAGGGGATACCGGTTCCCTTCTCACGGTTATAATGAAGTCTTCAGCAATAATTGGTCATATCGCCATTAACTGGAACCAACTGTAAGTCTAAGGAATATTATGTAGCGTAACGCGGTTATAGATTCTTTAAAGGAGAGGATTTTATATGCATTGTAAAAAAAGAAGAAAAAGACGTGCTGGTACGGTTTATGCAATGACTAATGCTGTAAATAATGAAGTTATAGCCTTCCGTCGGCGCTCTAATGGTACACTTACCCGCATTAAAGCCTATGATACAGGTGGCAGCGGTTCAGGTGAGGCGATTATCGACCCGCTCGCTTCCCAAGGATCCCTTATCTTGTCCCGTTTCGGTCCCTTCCTCTTTGTCGTAAATGCGGGCAGCGACAGTATAAGCAGTTTCCATGTCTCCAAGTGTGGCAGACTTACCCTGGTTGACGTAGAGTGCTCAGGTGGTACCAGACCTAACAGTCTAAGTGTTTTTGGAAACCTGCTTTACGTCTCAAACGCCGGCGATCCTGCTAATAATATCGCTTCCAACATTACTGGTTTCTGTGTGGAAAGAGACGGACGGCTTATTAGAATAACAGGTTCAACGCGTTCGCTTAGTACCTCTGATGCCCAGCCAGCTTGTATTGTCTTTAGTCCCCACGGTCATAAGCTAGTTGTCTCTGAATTAAATAATAACCGTCTAAGTGTCTTCCAAGTTGAATGTGACGGCACTGTTACCGGCCCAATTATTAACGACTCCAATGGCGAGGGGCCTTTTGGATCAGTTTTCCGTTCCACAGGGCTATTACTAAATGCAGAGGCAGGTACCAATGCATTATCATCCTATAAGCTGGAAGCCGACGGAGATCTAGATGTCATCAGCGGTTCGGTTGAAAATTTCCAGACAGCAACCTGCTGGGTTGCACTCTCCCGGCGTGAACATTTTGCTTATACCTCCAATACAGGCAGTCACACAATAACAATCTACTTGGTCAGAAAAAATGGCACACTTAAGGTTGAGGATATCGTTTACAGTACCTTCACAGGAATAGGTGCCCCAATTGATAGCGGAGTAAGCAGAGATGGGAATAATTTTTATGTTCTGAATGGCAATACCGGTTCGATTTCTGTATTTCGTATCGCGAAGAATGGTGACCTTATCCGACTGCAGGTATTTACAAAAACTGGACTGCCTGATGTAGGCGCGCAGGGCTTGGCTGTTCTTTAGATTTAATCCCCAAAACAACTAAAAACGTCCTGTGTTTAACACAGGACGTTCATCTTCTTACTCTACAATTCGATACAATTCTTTAGCCTCAGCCGCTTTCACATTATCCATTATGCTAAGAATCTGATAGGATGTTTCTCTGGCTCCTACCCGCAGGGTAATGATATCTCCTGCTTTAACCTCTGTGGACGGCTTGGCTACCCGGCCGTTTACCATGACTCGATCATTCTCTGCAAAGTCTTTGGCGACGGTACGTCTTTTAATGATGCGACTTACCTTCAGGTACTTGTCCAGTCGCATTTTAATCTAATGCGTCTTTTAATGCTTTTCCAGGTTTAAAGGCTGGAACCCTGGCAGCAGGAATGTCTATTTCTGCACCGGTCTGAGGATTTCTTCCTTTACGAGCCTGACGATCTCTAACCTCAAAGGTACCAAAGCCTATGAGCTGTATCTTGTCTCCAGACTTTAGTGCATCTTCTACTGTTGTAAAAAAAGCATTGATAACCTTTTCCGCATCCTTTTTGGTGATTTCAGCTTTACCAGCTACTTCGCCTATTAAATCAGTCTTATTCAAGTTATCCCTCCTTATTTATGGTGATTGTATATTATGGCTATTCGCCCAATTTGTGATTAATCCTTTTTTTGTTTCAAAAAACTTACAATTTTTAATTATATACCTTAAAACTATAGTCCTCGGGCTTTAGCCTCATCCCAAATACTATCCATTTCTTCCAGACTGAGTTCAGAAAAACTCCGACCGGATTCTTTGACCTTTTGCTCTATGTAATTGAAACGTCTCGTGACCTTATCATTACATCGCTGCAACGCCTGCTCAGGTTCAACCTGCTTAAATCTCGCGACATTGACCAATGCAAAGAAAACGTCCCCCATCTCTTCAAGGATGTCTTCGTTGTTTTGGGCCTGTCCAAGTTCATCAACCTCTTCTTTAAACTTGTCCAATGCCCCTTGAATACTTGGCCAGTCAAATCCTACCCGGCTGGCCTTTTCCTGGATCTTCTCCGCCCGCATCAGGGCCGGCAGCCCCTTGGGTATACCTTCCAGGAGAAATTTTTTTCCCTCCTTTTTTTTAAAGTCTTCCCAATTATCCAGAACATCCTCGCTGGTTTTTAACTGCATGGAACCAAATACATGAGGATGTCTGTCAACCATTTTGTTGCTGACCGCGCAGGTTATGTCAACAAAATCAAAATGGCCTTGCTGTTCTGCCAGAGCCGCATGAAATACAATCTGTAATAGTAAGTCTCCCAACTCTTCACGCAGTTTATTCATATCCTGCTCGTTTATTGCTTCTATGACTTCATAGGCCTCTTCGATGAGATACCGGACGAGTGTTTCATGAGTTTGTTCTCTATCCCAGGGGCAGCCTCCCGGAGCCAGCAGTTGTCTTTGTATGCCTAACAATTCATCTAATGCTTCAGCACTTCTGCTCATTACTATACTCCCTCCTGTACTGCTTTTATTTCCGACACATGACACAAGAGAACCGTCCCCCTGTGTCTGCCCGCTTGCTTTGTCGCTATTTTGCAATCTTCTTTACCATATCTAAATCGAATTCTTTTAATAATAATAGAAGAACTCCATACACTATTACACCTATCGTAATTGCCGCCAGGGTAGACAATTGAGAGACCAGGCCATATGCTACCAGGAAGCTGTAAGAGATCTTCACCGTAATACCCATTAGAATTGTCACCAACAGCAGTTTTATCATTCGGCTTATTTCATAGGTTACCCCGGTAATGGTTTTTAATGAGTAAATATTTAAAAGTGAGCCGATGGTAAAGGCGGCCAAGGTTCCTATAGCGGCGCCTCTGATGTTCAACATAGGTATGCTGGTGAGGCTGTAGTTAAAGATGGTTTTCAGTATCCCAGTAATCACCAGGTTGCGCATAGCTATTTGCGGTCTTCCTATACCCTGCAGGCCAGCACTGCTCAGCTGGAAAGCCGCCAGAGCAACTGTTGAAAAGGCCAGTATTTCCAGGGGTATACCCGCCTCAGGGGTGGCATAAAGCAGATCGCAGATTTGCGTGGCTAGAACATATAGTCCGGCCGCACAGGGAAACGATATAATCATTCCTGCTCTTAATCCATAGTTTATACGATTGTTTAAAAGCTTTTTATCATTTTGAGCCAGGGCCTCACTTATGGCTGGAACCAGACTGGTAGCGATACTAATTGTAAAGATAGTGGGAAGACTTATCAAAATAGCAGCCATACCGGAGAGCTGCCCATAAAGAGCTGTTGCCTGGGAAGTGGTGTACTGAATTGCCATTAGACGACCGGGTACAATTATTGCATCCAATACCTGTACCAATGGTAAAACTACTGCTCCAAAAGATACCGGAATCGCCAGGCTAACCAGTTCACGGGCTAATTCGGCTGATCCCGTTCCGCTGTATAGTAATTTACCCGGTGCATTAGACTCAAGCTTACGATATTTTAAGTAGAAAATAATCAGCACTATTAAGCCAACCAGTCCCCCGACTACTGCGCCAAAGGTTGCTCCGGCAGCTGCATATTCCAACCCTCTGGGAAACAATATGAAGGCTAAAATAATTACGGCGGTTACCCGGAAAAGCTGCTCCAGTACCTGCGAAACTGCAGTAGGCATCATCCGTTGATGACCCTGAAAATACCCGCGGAAAACAGACATGAGTCCGGAAAAAAATATGGCCGGAGCTACCGCAAGTATAGGGTAGTAGGCACGTGGTTCGTGCAGAACACTGCTGGCCAGAAAATGAGCGCTTTTCATTACCAGGAGTGTTAGTATGATGCCGAATATAGTGAGGATTATTAATGATAACCGAAATATTTTCTTGCTGTCTCCAGTATATCCCTGGGTTTCTTTTCTTGCTACTAATACACTGATGGCTACCGGCACCCCTGCTGTAGCCAGGGCAAGTATGGTTGTGTATATTGGATAGGCCATCTGGTAGAGACCCATCCCTTCCCCGCCCAACAGACGGGCCAGAGGTATACGATAAATGGCCCCCAGTATTTTACTCAGTGCCCCGGCTATACTTAATACCAGGGCTCCCTTGAGAAAGCTTCCACCCTTATCCATGTTTACCCTCCCCATTTTCACGAGGTTTATTATACCATACTGCTTATAGCATATTGTGGATTTTTTCCAGCTTAATTTCCCTAAAAGGCATTAAAGCTCTTAGTTGGAGAACTCACAGTTTTTACTTCAGCAAAAAAGGCGATCTTATTGTGATATAAGACCGCCTCTCTAATTGCAGTTACTACTGTTCCATCTGTTTGGCCAGGAACCCGGCTGCGGTTTCAGCCAGCTTGACCTCCATTTCTCCCAGTTTAACTCCCGGTTCTTTACTCACTATAACAACTGCTCCGATGGGGTCACCCTGAGTTACTATAGGGGCAACGACCTGCGATTTTATAGTATATTCGCGATCGTCACTCTGAATAACATGCAGGCTTTCATCATCAGCCTTTTCAATTTCATTCATTATAATAGTGGTACGTTCTTCAAGAGCTTTCTCCAACAATTTCCCTACCGGCTTACTTAAGAATTCCTTCTTGTTGCCGCCCGCTATGGCTATTATCACATCACGGTCAGAGATCATAGAGATGTGCCCGATCGTTTCATGCAAGGATTCCGCGTATTCTTTAGCAAAATCTCCTAATTCTGCAATAGGAGAATATTTCTTTAAAATAACTTCACCTTCACGATCTACAAAGATCTCCAGAGGGTCTCCCTCGCGTATGCGCAGCGTTCTTCTAATTTCCTTAGGGATAACAACACGTCCCAAGTCGTCAATACGGCGAACAATTCCTGTTGCTTTCATTTTACAGCTGTCCCTCCTTTTTTAGATATATTGAAAAATGTTATTTTCTTTCTCAGTGATAGTATATAACTCAAAATACCCTTTTATTCACTTTTTACCATTCATATTTAAAAAAATAATCTTTACATAATAATTAGTCTTTTTGGTAAAAATGTTATTTGATGAATTTAAAAAGGCAGGAATGTAAATGACTCGAATAAGTAACTTACAAATATATTGCATGCTTCTTCTGGCAACCGCGCCCCTGGCTTACCTTGTTACTCCCGCCGTCGTTATGCATCTGGTTGGCAATAATGCCTGGCTGGCAGTACTGGGCGCAATCATCCCCGGATCTCTGTTAATTTATGTTTATTCATATATACTTAAAAAAAGCACCCGTCCATTCCCTGGTATGCTGGAAGACTGCCTGGGCAAAGTTATTGGCAAAATCTTAGGGTTCTCTTATATCCTGGTTTTTCTTTTGGGGACTGCAGTAACGCTGCGTTTTTTTACGAGCTTTATCGGCAGCCATATTGTCCCGGACACCCCCCTGAGCGTCTATATCGGCTTCATGCTCCTGACTGGATATTATGCCATCAGGACAGGACTGGAAAATATGGCCCGTATTTCTGAAGTGGTGATCATTTTTGGAACGCCGGTTGCATTCCTAATCCTATTGATCAGCCTGGCTCAACAGCCGGATATACACAATCTTAGGCCTTTGTTGTATACCAGTTATCTTAAATTTAGCTGGGCAGTATATGAGGGCTTTTTCATTTTTAGTAATATAATTGCCGTCCTGACTCTGGCTTACTTTTCTATTGAACGAGAAAAGGTTCCCCGCACCTTATTTAAGGTTTTGATTACATATATCGGGTTACTAACTCTGGCTGCGATCGTTGTAATTATCCAACTGGGTACAGAATATGCCAACCTCTCCGCCCATCCTACCTTTAAAATAATACGCAGTATAACCGTTGGTGATTTTATTCAAAATATTGATGCCGCTTTTATTGCTTTATGGATAATCGGGGTTTTTGGTGCGGTTATAGTTAAATGGTTTATGGCCTGTTATGTTGCCCAGCAGGTATTTGCCCTTAAGGATTACCGTTTTGTAGCCGCTCCCACTTCTCTCATTATTGGATTTCTAACCCTTAAGATGGGAGCCGGTATCATAGAACTGCAAATTATTATAACCTCAATCATTCCCCTGATATATGGCATCTTTTATATATCTATCCCTTTGCTGGTTTTCTTTATCCTGCTCTTTAAACCCAATCCCGATGCAGGTGTAGAGACCGGATTAAAAGCCCCACCACTTAAAACCAGTTGATTTTTAAAGTAAAGTAGGGATTTTTATGCGTTACAAGAGAAACAATAAACGGCTGGATCCCCCCTCCAATCTTCGGGAGGTTCTTGCCAAGCCAATTTCTGCTCAGCTGCAGGAAAATCTGGATGATTTGCATCTTCTCCTGGACAGATGCTCAGACGCGGTATTTAAAGAGTTCACCTTTGGTCCCAATCGAGAAAACCGGGGGCTGGTAATATTCTTTGATGGCCTGGTAAACAAGGAGCAAATCGAAATCAACCTTTTAAAGTCAATGATGCTGGAACTTAATATGCGCAATGATAATAGCTATCCATGGCCTAACCATGACATTTTTAATTTAGTTAAGGAAAGTATCGTATCGTTGGCTGAGGTCAAGACTATTGATACACTACAGGATCTCTGCCATTCTATAAGTTCCGGAGATACGGTACTGCTTATTGATGGTTATAATATCGGATTGGTTGCCGGAACCCGCTCCTGGCAGACTCGTACTGTGGGGTCTTCCGAAAATGAAGTGGTGGTGAGAGGCCCCAGGGAGGCTTTCACTGAGACGCTGCGATTTAATACCGCTCTTATACGGCGCAGAATTAAAAGTGCTAACTTAAAAATGGAAAGCTTTGTCCTGGGGAGAATAACCAAGACCGATGTGGTTTTATGTTATATTGACAGCATCGCCCCTGAACAATTGATAGCAGAAGTCAAAAAGCGGCTTGAAAAGATAGATATTGATGGCATACTTGATACTGGCTACCTGGAAGAGTTCCTGGAAGACAACCACAATACTATTTTTTCTCAGATGGAATATACGGAAAAGCCTGACCGGGTCTGTGGTCACCTATTAGAAGGTCAGGTGTGTATTATGGTAGACGGTTCTCCAATCGCCTTAATCGCGCCTACTTCCTTTCCCCGTTTTTGGATAGCATCTGAGGATTATTATGAACGTTATATACCTGCTTCTTTATTCAGAATCATGCGTTTTGTTGCTTTTCTGGTATCATTAATGCTGCCCTCGTTATTTGTAGCCGCTATTACCTACCATCAGGAGATGATTCCCCCTCCTCTGTATTTAACTATTGCGGCTGCCCGGGAAGCAGTTCCTTTTCCTGCTTATATAGAGGCCTTCCTGCTGGAAGCAACTTTTGAAATGCTTCGAGAAGCGGGGATTCGGCTGCCCCGAGGAATCGGTCCTGCCATCAGTATCGTGGGAGCTCTTATTATTGGCGATGCAGCGGTCAAGTCTGGTCTGGTTTCCACCCCTATGGTGGTAGTGGTAGCCTTTACAGGCATATCGTCATTTGTGATACCATCATATAATGCCGCAATAGTAGTAAGAATGGCCCGTTTTGGATTCTTATTCGCCGCTGCTTTCCTGGGTCTGTTTGGTGTCATGATTGCTTTGTTATTGATGCTTATCCATATGTCTTCTTTAAATTCTTTAGGTCTCCCATACCTGTCTCCTATAGCACCCTTTAAATTAAGCGAAATGACAGACATCATTGTTCGCCGTCCCTGGTTTAAAAGTACTATGCGTCCCTCAATGAAAGGAATGGAAAATGAATTTAGACAGGAAACAACTGATGCTCCCCACAAATAAATTTAAGATATCATGCCTGCTCCTGCTGCTGCTATTCTCTCTGTTTTTTACAACCGGCTGCTGGAACGGAATTGAGGTTAATAATACGGTAGAGGCTCAGGGCATGGTATTTGATCTGGAAGACGGCCAGCCATCATTTTCAGTGCAGCTGGCCAGCCCAGCCAGTCCGGATCAATCTGGCAGTTCCAAGACTACCAAGCCAGTTAATATAAGCCAGACTGGACAGACCTTCACTGAGGCCGCCCGCAGAACCATGCTAAGTCTCCCCCGACTCCCTCTTTGGGCTCATGCCGGGGTGATAATAATCGGCCAGGATCTGGCTAATCAGGATCTAGCCCGGGCAGCAGATTTCTTAGGCCGCAACCGTCATGTCCGCAAAACTTCACTGGTATTTATAAGTAAGGGAGTTACCGGCAAGGAGTGCCTCGAAGCAGAGATCCCTATGGAGTCCTATTCGTTGACGGGGTTGAAAAAATTAATCCGCATCCAGGAACAGCAGCTAGGTTATTATATGCCGGTTACACTTGATGAATTTCTGGAGGATCTTGCCCTGCCAGGAATTCAACCGGCAGTTCCTCAGGTAACTATCCATGAAATAGAGGGGAAGAAGGTACTCCGGCTGGATAGCACCGCGGTCTTTAAAGACGGGAAAATAGCGGGTTCGCTGGGGGAGACAGAAAGCCAGGGGTTTAGATTTTTAAGCTCTAAGATGATAACCGGAGGCTTGATTATTATTCAGTCTCCTCTGGATAAAGAACCTGATAAAAATAAGTTAATCAGTATAGAATTAACCCGTTCACAGGCCACTGTTAAGCCACAGATTGAAGGAAATAAACTTAAAAAGATGATGATTCATATTGAAGCGGAGGGAAATTTCTATGAGCAGACCTTCCGAGGTGAAGTATTAAACCTGGAACAGGTTAATAATATTAATGAGTTGGTAAATGAAAAGATAAAAGAAGATATTACCGCTTCAATAATAAAGGCCCAGTCATTGAACAGCGATATCTTCGGCTGGGGCCGAAATATTTACCGCAGTAATCCTGAGCTCTGGAATCAATTAGAGAAAGACTGGCCTGTCATATTCCCGGGTGTCCAGACCGAAATAACCGTGAACTTCAAATTAAGAAGGGCTTATCTTCAGGATAGATCCTTTGAGTTCAAAGAATAAATGGGGGGCAAAACATGATATGGTTATTGGCTGCTATCTACGTACTGATACTGGTTTTTGAACTGCCTGCATTGATAAAAAAACATTGGTATAAAGAAATTGCAGTATTCAGCGTGCTCTTTATTTTTGGTGTGTATATGGGCATGGTTCAGTTTTACCACTGGCCTTTTTATAATCCGTTGGATACCTTATTGCCTATTTTTGCAAAGAGCGCCGGCTATTGAATTATATCCAATACATCCTGTAAACCACGCAGCGAAGTACTTTTATCTACAATCAAAGGGACGGTTCGAGACCACTGATAAGGTTGTCAAGGGGACGGGGTTGTTGACAACCTTTGCAAAGAGTGCCGGCTATTGAATTATATCCAATACATCCTGTAAACCTCGCAGCGAAGTGCTTTTATCTAAACGTATAGTTATGGTATGAGGGTTAATTTTTTTAATCTTCAGATCACTCTGAGGAACAAAGCTCGCTGGTAACGGACGGACCAGCTGGATTTCCACTTCCTGACCTTTACGGCGCAGTCCTTTGATCTGCTTATCCAGTGCTTTCAGCCGCAGCGATGCTACCTGCAGGAAATTCTCCACCGGTATTGGCAGCTTCCCAAATCGATCCTCTATCTCGTTTCTGATTTCTTCTATTTCTGCGGGAGCGACAGCCAGCAGAAGGCGCCTATAAATTCGCATTTTAGTTCCTGAATCAGGAATATAACTATCCGGGATATAATAATCTACATCAATGTCTAACTGAGGCTTGAGAGGCTCCCTTATTGTCTTTCCTTTGAGTTTGGCGGTTTCCTGCTCCAAAAGACGGCAATACATATCAAATCCTACCGCGTGAATATAGCCATGCTGCTCAGCCCCCAGGATATTACCCGCACCCCTGATCTCCAGGTCACGCAGAGCGATTCTTATCCCCGCTCCCAATTCGTTGAATTCCCTGATAGCATTTAGTCTCTTCTGGGATGCCTCAGTAATTACTTTATCCGGGTGATAGGTAAGGTAGGCGTATGCCACCCGATTGGAACGCCCTACCCGTCCCCGCAATTGGTAAAGCTGTGCCAGGCCCATGCGATCAGCCATATCAATTATAATAGTGTTTACGTTTGGTATATCCAGCCCGGATTCTATAATGGTTGTGCATAAAAAGAGGTTGTATTCCCCCTGTACAAACTTAAATATGGTTCGAGCCAGCTCATCTTCTTTCATCTTTCCGTGGCCTACGCCAATCTTAATCCCAGGCAGAATCTTCTCTAGTCCTTCTTGTACCCGGTAAATATCCTGAATACGGTTATGTACCACAAATACCTGCCCGCCGCGGCTCACTTCAGCCATAACTGCTTCCCGGACTATCTCCTCATTGTATTCCATTACATAAGTAGTAATCGGGTAACGCTCCGGCGGAGGCGTTTCGATAACACTCAGGTCTCTCAAGCCTGTCAAACCCATATGCAGGCTCCGCGGTATCGGGGTTGCCGACAGGCTCAATACATCTACCTGTTCTTTCAGGGCTTTAATCTTCTCTTTCTGAGCCACCCCAAAACGATGTTCTTCATCTACCACTAATAAGCCAAGGTTGTGTATTTTGATGTCTTTAGAGAGTAGTCGGTGAGTAGCTATTACGATGTCAACCAAACCTTTTTCCAGATCTCCTATCACCTTTTTCTGTTGAGCAGGAGATTTGAAACGACTTAAAACCTCAACATTGGTTGGATAGTTTTCAAAACGTTTTTTAAAGGTTTCATAATGCTGTTCAGCCAGAACAGTAGTAGGAACTAATACGGCTACCTGTTTTCCATCCATAACCGCTTTAAAGGCTGCCCGCAGGGCCACTTCAGTCTTGCCATAACCAACATCGCCGCAAATCAGCCGATCCATTGGTTTGCTGCTTTCCATATCTTTTTTTACATCCCGAATTGCTTTTAACTGATCGGGAGTTTCCTGATAAGGGAAATCGTCTTCGAACTGTGCCTGCCATGGGGTATCAGGTGGAAAGGCATGACCTTGCACGGTAGCGCGGGTTGCATACAGAACCAGCAGTTCCTGAGCCATCTCCTGTATAGATTGAACTACTTTCTGCCGGGTTCTTTCCCATTCTGTCCCCCCCAGTTTACTCAGACGGGGTTCTTTATCCTCG
>Ga0209639_1000814_pt1 | contig 38100 bp, 40 predicted proteins | sample EPASupsiteHSE605_FD_187268 | JGI IMG/M metagenome (GOLD analysis project Ga0209639, IMG submission 187268) | Bioremediated contaminated groundwater from EPA Superfund site, New Mexico - Sample HSE6-05 (SPAdes) (version 2) | ecosystem: Environmental > Aquatic > Deep subsurface > Groundwater >... | reverse complement strand
GAACTGCCTTGGGTCAAAGTCGGCCAAGCTGTACAGGTGGAGCTGCCTTTGGCCAGCGGCAGGGTGATTGACGGCACGATTGCCTATCTCTACCCCACCATGGAGAACGAAACCCGGACCGTCAAGGCCCGCATTGAGGTGGCCAATCCCGCAATGGAACTGAAGCCGGCCATGTACGCCAATGTCAGCATTACCGCTGGGGTGGCGGAGGAGACCCTCGCCATTCCCATGACCGCGCTGCTCAATTCCGGGAAGGGCCAAACGGTCTTTGTCGCCCTGGGCGAAGGCCGATTCGCGCCGCGTACGGTGAAAAGCGGTGTGCGTGACGAGAGCGGTGCCATCCAGATTCTCTCCGGCCTCAGTGAGGGTGAGAGCGTGGTGGTTTCCGCCCAGTTCATGCTCGATTCGGAAAGCAGGCTGCGCGAGGCTCTGGACAAGATGCTGAGCCCGAAAACGGAGGGGGAGACTCCTTCCCCGCCGGGGCCCGGTCCTGCGACAAAGCCGGACGAACCCGGAAAGGTGCCTTCCGGGAACAAGCCCGATGCCAAGGCCTTGGACGATCTGTTCAAATGAGCCGGTCAATCAGAGCCAACCCCGGGAGTCGCTATGCTTGAAGCCATCATCACCTGGTCGATCCGCAACAAGTTTCTGGTGATCCTGTCGACGCTCTTTGTCGTGATCGCCGGCGTCTATTCTCTCCGGCAAACGCCGGTGGATGCCATTCCCGATCTGTCGGATGTCCAGGTGATCGTCTTCACCGAATATCCCGGTCAGGCGCCCCAGGTGGTGGAAGATCAGGTGACCTATCCCCTGACCACTAAGATGCTGTCGGTGCCGGGTGCCAAGGTGGTGCGCGGCTACTCCTTTTTCGGTTCCTCCTTTGTCTATATCATCTTTGAGGACGGCACCGACATCTACTGGGCCCGTTCCCGGGTGCTCGAATATCTGAGCACTACCTCGGCCAGTCTGCCTCAGGGGGTGGCCCCAACCCTAGGCCCCGATGCCACCGGCGTCGGCTGGATTTTCCAGTATACGCTGGAGAGCAAACGGCACAATCTCCAGGAGCTGCGCACGATCCAGGACTGGTATCTGCGCTACGAGCTGACCTCAATCGAGGGGGTCTCGGAAGTGGCGAGCCTCGGCGGTTTTGTCAAGCAGTACCAGGTGGCGGTCGATCCCAACAAGCTGGCGGCCTACAAAATCCCGATCACCGAGGTGATGATGGCCATCCAGCGGGCCAACCTCGATGTCGGCGGTGGCTCCATCGAAATGGGCGAGACCGAGTTTGTAGTCCGCAGCCAGGGCTATATCCGCAGCCTGGCTGATCTCGGCAACATTGTGGTCATGGCGACTGGTGAGGGCACGCCGGTGCTGGTTAAGGATCTAGCCGAGGTGCGGCTGGGACCCGAGATGCGGCGCGGAGTGGCCGAGTCGGACGGGCAGGGCGAGACGGTCGGCGGCATCATCGTCATGCGCTTTGGCGAGAATGCGCTGGCGACCATCGAGCGGGTCAAGGCCAAACTGGAAACCTTGAAAGCCGGCCTGCCGGATGGGGTGACGATCAAAACCGTTTATGACCGGGCCGGTCTGATCGAGCGGGCCGTGGCCACTCTCAAGGAGAAGCTGCTGGAGGAATCCATCGTTGTTGCCGTGGTGACCCTGCTGTTCCTTGCCCACCTGCCCAGTGCCCTGGTGGCGATCTGCACCCTGCCGGTGGCCATTCTGCTGGCCTTCGTGATCATGCATGCCCAGGGGATCAACGCCAATATCATGAGCCTGGGCGGCATTGCCATTGCCATCGGGGCGATGATCGACGCGGCGATCATCATGATCGAGAACGCCCACAAGCATTTGGAGCGCGATCGTGGCCGCAAGCCCCATTGGCAGATCATCCTTGATGCCGCCAGCGAAGTCGGGCCAACCCTGTTTTACTCGCTCCTGGTTATCACCGTTTCCTTTGCCCCGGTGTTCACCTTGACTGAGCAGAGCGGCCGTCTGTTCAAGCCGCTGGCCTTCACCAAAACCTATGCCATGGGCGCGGCGGCGCTGTTGTCGATCACCCTGGTGCCGGTGCTGATGGGCTGGTTCATTCGCGGCAAAATCAAGGCCGAGTCGGCCAACCCGCTCAACCGGATCCTGATCCGCCTCTACCATCCGGTGGTCGATTGGGTGCTCAAGTGGCGCAAACTGACCCTGTTGCTGGCGCTCGCGGCCATGCTTTCCATTGCCTGGCCCTTGTCGAAGATGGGATCGGAATTCATGCCGCCGCTCTACGAGGGCGATCTCCTCTACATGCCCACCACCTTTCCGGGGCTGTCGGTGACCAAGGCCAAGGAAATTTTGCAGCAGACCGACCGCATCATCCGCCAATTTCCCGAGGTGGCCCATGTTTTTGGCAAGGTCGGGCGAGCCGAGACCGCCACCGACCCGGCCCCGATGATGATGCTTGAAACCACGATCATGCTCAAACCCGAAAGCGAATGGCGGCAGGTCCCGGCCATGCGCTTCTATTCCACCTGGCCGGGCGGGCTGGAATGGCTGAAAAGTCCCCTGCGCCGTCTTTGGCCGGAAGAAAAAACCATGAGCGTCGATCAGCTGATCGAACGGCTCAATAACGCCATCCAGTTTCCCGGCCTGACCAACGCCTGGACCATGCCGATCAAAACCCGGATCGATATGTTGTCCACCGGGATCAAGACCCCGGTGGGCATCAAGGTCATGGGCAACGATCTAGCCACGCTCTCCCGGATTGGCGTCGAGATCGAGGGGGTCGTCCGGACCCTGCCGGGGACGCTGAGCGCCATTGCCGAGCGGGCCGTGGGGGGCAACTATCTCGACATCCGCATCGACCGGGCCAAGGCTGCCCGCTACGGCATCAATGTCGGCGCTATTCAGGAAGTCATTCAGACGGCGGTGGGCGGCATGGCGGTTGCAGAAACGGTCGAGGGGCTGGAGCGCTATTCGGTCAATGTCCGCTATGACCGCGATTTCCGCTCCGATCCCGATGCCCTGATGCGGGTGCTGGTGCCGGGTCCGGGGGGGAGGCAGATCCCCCTGGCCCAGTTGGCTGAGATCGCCATTGCTCATGGGCCGGATTCGATCAAGAGCGAGAACGGCCGCCGTACCGCCTGGGTCTATGTCGATATCCAAGGGGTGGATATCGGTACCTATGTCGCCGATGCCCGTAAGGCAGTGGCGACGCACATTCAGCTGCCGCCAGGCTACAACATCGTCTGGAGCGGTCAGTTCGAATATATGGAAAAGGCGAAGGCCAGGCTCATGGTCATCATCCCGCTGACTATCCTGATCATTTTCGTCATTATTTACCTGAGCACCAAGAGCCTGATCAAGACCGGCATCGTCTTTCTGGCGGTGCCTTTTTCCTTGGTGGGTGCTTTTTGGCTGCTTTACCTGCTCGACTACAACACCTCGATCGCCGTCTGGGTGGGGATCATCGCCCTGGCCGGACTGGACGCGGAAACTGGGGTAGTGATGCTGCTCTACCTCGATCTGGCCCACAAACTTTGGGGCGACCAGGGGCGGATGCGCACCCGCGGCGATCTGGTCCAGGCCATCCATCATGGCGCGGTCAAACGCATCCGGCCCAAGGTGATGACCATCGCGGTGATCATCGCCGGTCTGCTGCCGATCATGTGGAGCCACGGTGCCGGAGCGGACGTGATGAAGCGCATCGCCGCGCCGATGGTCGGCGGGGTGGTCACATCGGGCCTGATGGAACTGCTCGTTTATCCGGTTCTATTTTATCTCTGGCGTTCCCGGCGTCTTGATTCCAGCCTGATCGCCAGTTCAGAGGCACCTCTTCATGAAGAGGACATCGTTATCAACCCGCCTCAGATTGAGGAATTACCTAAGGAGAAACTATCATGAAACGCACAGTTCTTTTTTTCACCGTCCTTTCCTTTTTAACCCTGCCTGCGATGACCATCGGCCAGGCCCAAACCGATCACAGCCAGCACACGATGCCGCCGCAGGGTGACCTCGGCGCCATGGAGATGGGGTTGTAAGCCGGAACCGCCGAAAATTCCGTCAGCCAAACTCCATTCCTGCCACGAGCGCATCTAAGTCGATGAGTTTGCCATCGTTTTGAAAGGTGTAGTGCCCATTTAGCAGTATGTGCCGCCAAGCCGCTGGCGACATTTGGGTAATCAGTGCCAGCGTTTTCGTCTTACCACTGTCCTCGTACTTCTTCAAAAGCCGCGAAAGGATGGCTGAATTATAATAGGGGTCGCCTCAGAAAACGGAAAAAAAGCACGGCAAGGTTGAATTATATTCAAAAATTCAATTTTTATTTCAGAAAACCCCTGAACCGGGCGGACGAGTACCGCATGGTTTGCCGTCGCGCTGAGGATGCCGGAGTTCGTACCCAAATATGCTGTCACAGCTTTCGTGCGACCGGGATCACCGAATATTTACGCAATGGCGGCAAACTCGAAGTGGCGCAGCTGATGGCGAATCATGAATCGGCCCGCACCGCCGGTCTTTATGAGCGCAACGATCAGATCTCATTCGATGAGGTCGAACGGATTCTGATTTGAAGATTATTGACTTTTACCCGGCCAGCGGCTGTCAAAGAATTAGGGAGTGCAAATGGCCCCTCACTGCACGATATGTTGGGGTTACCGCATGAAACAGGCCTTTGCCGTTCAATAATAATCAATGCTCTGGATTTAACCTTTTATGCCGTTCCATGTGTGCATGCAAGATGCGGATGATTTCGATCCCGTCTGTCGTCGACCGATAATAGATGATGTAATTCCTGAATTGTTTGATTGGAAAGAAACGTATACCCTCAAGCCTTGCCCGTTTTGGTTGATACAGAGTGCCAATGTTGGGCATCGAGACAAGGGTTGCAAAGGTCTGTTCTGCTGCTTGATAAACCCTGTCAGCTGCCGCTCTATTGTCCCGCGCGATATAGATCCATAGGTTTACGAGATCGTCTTCCGCCGCCGGAGTTATCAGGATGTTGGGCATTACTCACTTGACCTTGAATTAAGGTGGGCCTCTGCTTTCTTTTGTAGGGCTGCCATATTAAGCAGGCGAGAGGGGCCGCTATCAAGACCTTCCGTCAAAAGTCGTTCCGTTTCCTCGCGGTCGTGCCGAATAAGATCACGTAAATAATCGCTGGCGCTTTGGTATTCTCCAGTGCTGACGCGAGCTTCGATAAATGACCGAAGTTCATCAGGCATGGAGATGTTGAGTGTTGCCATAGCATATCCTCCTTATGGTCTATATTTATTATTATAACATTGATGGCAAACTTTGCCAATATGAACCGCCGGGGTATGATCTGCTTAGCGTACGATTTTTGCCGTTTCGTGAGCAGACCCCCTGATGGGCATGGGTAATCATTTTGGGGGCGACGTTGTTCTTCCGGGTAAAGGTGAGTACCAGTTTCAGGTCGGCAGCAAACTGGCGGATGGGATAAGCGCCAGTTCACTTTTCATCACACGTTGAAGTAGGGGACGATTCAGAATTCGGAAAGTATCGTACGTTTACGAAAAATAAATGTAACAATTACAAACTGTTCCAAATTCCGCGCTCAGCACACTATGGGTTTAAAAAGGTCGAGCATATAACAGGTTGTTTTTTTAAAATTAATTTTGCCTTACCGTGCTTTATTTTCCCTTTTCTGAGGCGACCCCATTTAACGCATCCGGCTCTCGGACAGAACTTCATGGTTTCGCCCACGGAAGGTTTTGCGGTATCTTCGGCAGTTGTATGAGCCCCAATTTGTTGTAAAAGAACTCGTCGGGGTAGCGTTTAATCCCCTTGCCGCTTTTCTTGTGTTTCTTGCAAAACCACCGGCGCAGCCGGGTTGTGGTGTACCTGTCTAAAAACCGATAGGCCTTGGTCACCGAGCCAAGTTGAAAGTAGTTGGCCCATCCCCTCAGCTTCCGGTTCAATTGATCCACCATTTCTTCGGCATCCATCCATTCCATGTTTCGGCCTGTCTGGATATGGATAGCTTCGGCCATTCGTTTGATGCTCTTTTTAGACGGACGGTTTCCTGTGTACGGTTTCCTCGTCTTTACCGAGTACAAACGACTTCCGAGGAAGTCAAATTTCCCATCGGGCATACGACAGAGCCGGGTTTTCTCCTCATTGACCGTTAATTTCAGCTTTGACATGATGTCCCGCATCGTCGCAAGCGCCCGAGGGGCGTTGTTTCTGCAGCAGATCACCAGGTCATCAGGATAGTTGACGATCTTTGCTCCGAAACGCGCTTCAAACCCAAACTTCTTCCAGCCCGGGGGTCTAAGCCGGAACCGCCGAAAATTCCGACGTCTCGATAAGGATTGAATTTTCGGGCCAACAGCACTACTCAGCCAGGCGCTCTCTGCGCCCTTATAAGGTGTCGAATGCTTGCGCGAGCGTTGTAGCGGCCAACAAGCCGACCCCGTCGGTAAACAAGTGTTTGGCGTCAACCCGCACCGTTGCTGACTTTGCGCGCATGCCGGAAATTTCTGGGGTTCCGGCTTATAACCCCAATATATAGATTATTCGTTCGCGATGGCCTAAAAAAATAATTGACACTTTGTGGTACACTCTCTATTTTATGAACAAATGATCATATATAAGAGGAATGTCATGGATCAGCTCCCCTGTGAAACAGATGTATGCACGCAGTTGTGTGAACACCCCCAGACTGTTTGTTTAGCAAAAGCGGAATTAATACTGGACGAAGATGCCAGACAAATCGCTGAAACTTTTAAAATTTTGGGCGATGCCACCAGGGTTAAGATTCTCTATGCTCTCTCCAAGAGAGAACTCTGTGTCTGTGACCTCGCCGCTGTCGTTGTCATGGGGCAATCTGCGGTATCGCATCAACTTCGTCTGCTCCGAGGAGCGCGGTTGGTCAAATATCGAAAAGAGGGGAAAATGGTCTGGTATTCACTTGATGATCAACATGTTTTTTCACTTTTGTCTCAAGGGGTTGAGCATATCACCCACAGGTAATTGTCATGAAAATCGATACGGCTCTAAATGCGGCCAATGAAAATAGTTGCCAGGATGCGTGCTGTAGCCATGACCATGAGGGGCCAGAGCAAGCAAGCTGCGACCACCAAGGTCAAGCAGACCTTGGAACCATTAACAATTTAACAATCCCTGATTATAGGCAAATTAACAAGACTTTCGATTCAGACCGGAACTCTGGGGAGAAGCAAAAGACCGAGGAATCGACCATTCCTCGTGGGGCAGGAACCAGAACGATCTACCGCATTGCTGGTATGGATTGCGGTGACTGCGCTGCAAAATTAGAAAAACGGATTGCTGCAATACCGGGTGTCACCTCGGCAACCGTTAACTTTGCCACAGCAAAAATGATCGTCGAACATTCCGTTGACAAGGGCATTATCGAGCGGACTGTGAAACAGTCTGGTTATAGCGCAGAGACCGATCAAACTCTTTCCCGTCAGAATAAAGCCAAGGCGATTTGGTGGCAGAATGCCAGAATCATGGCAACCATTGCGTCTGGGGCTTTATTGACATGTGCGTTGGTTTTAAGTTGGCTTGAATCCTCCGAGGGTATTGTAACCCTGTTGTATGCCCTCGCTGCTGCCACAGGTGCATTCCATGCGGCGAGAAGCGGATTGTACAGTCTTCGCACCTTGTCGTTGGATATGAATTTTCTGATGACTGCCGCAATCATCGGCGCAGCAGTGCTCGGTGAATGGAGCGAGGGAGCCACGGTCGCTTTTTTGTTTTCATTTGGCAATACCTTGCAGACCTACACCATGGAGAAGACACGCCGGTCCATTCAGTCATTGATGGAACTTGCGCCGCCAGAAGCTTTGGTCGTGAAGGGGGGGCAGGAACAACGTTTGCCGGTCGAAGATATTGAGGTGGGCGATATCATAATAGTGAAACCTGGTGAGCGGATTGCCATGGACGGCACTGTCCTTCAAGGCGCGTCGGCGGTCAACCAGGCCACAATTACCGGCGAATCAATACCTGTTGAAAAAAACACCGGTGATCCAGTGTATGCCGGAACTATGAACGAACAGGGTGCGCTCGAAATTCAAGTGACACAGATCGCCGCCAATTCAACATTGGCCAAAATTTTCCACCTTGTTGAAGAGGCACAGGGGCAGAAAGCTCCCTCACAGCAGTTCGTCGATATCTTTGCAAAATATTACACCCCACTGGTCTTGGTGGCGGCAACCGGGGTTATGACGCTCCCTTGGTTGCTGTTTCAGCAACCTTTTGCCCCATGGTTTTATAATGGATTAGTGTTGCTTGTTATCTCTTGTCCCTGTGCGTTGGTCATTTCTACACCGGTGTCCATCGTCTCTGCTATCGGCAATGCTTCTCGGCGTGGTGTGCTCATCAAGGGAGGCGCGCACCTGGAAGAAATGAGTGCGATCAAGGCTATTGCGTTTGACAAAACCGGCACCTTGACCCAAGGGCGACCGGTGGTGACCGATATTGTCGCCGTTGATGGATATTCCGAAATAGATATTTTGACAATAGCTGCAAGCATCGAGAACCGATCTGAACATCCCTTGGCCCGCGCTATCGTGGAACGGGCAACGGGGCTGGAGTTAAAACCGGCACTGCAGTTTAAAGCACTGGTCGGGAAAGGGGCACAGGCAGAGGTCAACGGCTGCCCCATGTATATTGGAAATCATCGTTTGTTCAAGGAACTTGGTCATGATGTAAGTCAATTTGAGCAGAAACTGGCAGGCCTCGAGCAACAGGGAAAAACCGTTCTCTTCCTTGGTTCGCAAGAGAAAATAATGGCGTTGATTGCGGTTGCCGATACGTTACGGCAAAACAGTCAAGAAACCGTAAAATCGCTTCATCAGGAAGGGCTGAAACATATCGCCATGCTGACAGGAGATAACAAACGTGTGGCCGGAGCCATTGCCGCAACGCTTGACCTTGACGCTTTTTACAGTGATCTCTTGCCTGAAGATAAAGTTGCTGCGGTAAAGAAGATGCAGCTCGAATACGGCAAGGTAGCGATGGTGGGTGATGGCGTCAATGATGCCCCCGCTCTGGCCTCAGCCACCGTTGGAATAGCTATGGGAGTCGCTGGGTCGGATACAGCACTTGAGACAGCGGATATAGCATTAATGACCGATGATCTCGGCAAACTCACCTATATTATGCAGTTGAGTCGAAAAACAGTGGTGATCATCAAGCAAAATATCAGTTTCTCCATTCTGATAAAACTAATCTTCATACTGTTTTTGTTTTTTGATATGGCAACGCTTTGGCTTGCGGTCCTTGCTGACATGGGGGCATCTCTCTTAGTCACACTCAATGGAATGCGATTGATGCGCCGTTTATAGCAGAGGGGAGAATGGGGAATTCGGGAAAAATTGCACGCTAAGGGTGAATGTCAGGTTGAAGTGTACCTCAACCTGATGTCAAATTTTTGATGGAATAGTGTCAGATTGAGATCTGTTTTTGATTTGACTGACACTTTTTATGCAATTCCTAAGACTTCAAACTGACAGCTTGAAGCTAAACGTACGATATTTTTTTTTGGGAACAGGCTCCTTGGAAAAAGGTGATGCACATCTTGCCCTTAAATCTGAATCTTATTGCAAGGGCTCAATCGGTCTGCTATCTCATAAATTAGAGTGTTTCCGTGAAATCAAAAGTTTAAATAGGAGGGCGTATGAACAAAGGCGAGCTGGTGGAAAAAGTGGTCAAAGAATGTGCGCTAAGCAAAGCTGCAGCCGAACAGGTGGTTACCAGCATTTTTGGTGCAATTACCGATGCTATGGCTGCAGGTGACAAGGTAACCTTGATTGGTTTTGGCACTTTCTCTGTATCCGAACGATCCGCTCGTGAAGCACGCAATCCTCGGTCAGGCGAAACCATGAATATACCAGCCAAGAAGGTCGTTAAATTCAAAGCCGGTACCAAACTTAATGATTCAGTGAAGTAAAACTTTCCGTGCTTATTAAGTTTATCCCAGCGACAACCAAGGCATCTGCCTAATACCTTTTGGAGCCTCTTTAGGGTTCCCCTACAAAATTCTGTTGATAGAATTTGGTCAAAAAAATCAAAAAAGTTGGTCCCTGCCGCACGATTGAGGTCACTGGGCTGTGTACGGGGTCTGCTCACGAAAAGTAAAAATTGTACGTTTTAGCTTCAAACTGTCAGTCTAAATTTCCAAATTCAAAACCGACCCCTAATATTGGAAGATTGAAGAGAGCTGTGATCATCGCGCCTATCCCGCTTCTGCTCGTAGTTCCACCGCACTTGTCTGACTCCAAACAATAAAATAAAGGTAACCAGGGCCTTTAAGTTCTCAGAAGATGTTGTGAGTGCATCTTTCAACTTACCATGTTTAATGATAAAAATATAATATAAATGATAAAAAATGATTTTATATTTTTATAAAATCATGTAATATTCAATCAACTCAAGGGACAACCTTGAGACCGGCGCCTCGCGGAACAGGGGCAGAAATCTCGAAAGGAGATAAAACAATGTTCAATAACAGCACATTTTACCCAACCCCCAGAGAGCTGGGTCGGAAAATGGTCCAAAAAGTTAAAGGATGTCCTGAGTATATTCTTGAGCCGTCCGCTGGCAAAGCTGATCTCATAGAAATTTATTCTGAAACTAAAGATCGACACGGTACGAAACGTAAGTTTTCCGCCATTGAAATTGATCCCGACCTAAGGGCAACCTTACGTGGCAAAAACATTGCCGTCATTGACCATGACTTTCTGGCTTTCAATGGGCCGGACAAGTTTGACCTGATCATGATGAATCCTCCTTTTGCTGATGGTGACAAGCACCTTCTCAAGGCTATTGATATTATGTACAGCGGACAGATCGTTTGCTTGTTGAATGCTGAAACCTTGCGCAACACCCACACCAGGAACCGGCAGGAACTCGCAAAAAAATTGCAAGAGCTTGGTGCCGATATAGAATATTTCCAAGGGGCTTTTCAGAACGCGGAACGCAAGACAAGCGTCGAGGTGGCCCTGGTAAATATTGAGATCGAGCGGAAGGTTGAGGAAGATCTGTTTGCCGGGTGCAGTGATAAAGTTTCTGAGTTTGGCGACAAGGTTGATGAAAATTACGAGGTGGTAACTGGAAAGCACATTGAAGAATTAGTCGCGGAGTTTAACCAGATTGTGGCTTTATCCATGGAGACCATCGTCGGCTATTACCAAAATCATAAAAAAGTCGGGCAATATATTGGCCTAAACAAAGAGCCCGACAAGTATCTTCGGACTGCTGACACCCTAACCAAGTTGATGCAAGGAACAACCAACACCACGATCCGACGTATCCGGCACGACTTTTGGCGGAAAACTCTTGATCTTCCAGAGGTCAAAAAACGCATGACAAAGAAACGGCTGAATGAGTTTGAGGAAATGGTGAAAGACCGCACCAATATGGATTTTACAGAAAACAATATTCGTGGATTTTTATTGAACCTGATTTCAGGATACAACGACACGTTAACCAAAGCCGTTCTTGAGGTGTTTGATTTATTCACAATCAAACATTGCTGGAATGGCGGAGTTTTCACCGACAACATTCATTACTTTAATGGATGGAAGACCAATAATGCTTTCAGAGTTGGCAAGAAGGTGATTATTCCGGTGTATGGCGGGCATGGCAACGGGCCTTTCCTTGACTGGATGGATAGGACTGAATGGAGGCTCGATCACCAAGTTGATGCCAGTTTGCGCGACATTGACATCGTGATGAACTACTTTGATGGCTGCCCGGATTATCTCAGTATTTCCGACGCCCTCAACAGAGCGTTTGCCCGTGGCCTGAACCGAGGAATCAAGAGTACTTATTTCACCCTGACTGCTTATAAAAAAGGAACGCTGCATCTGACTTTCAATGATGAAAATATTCTGCGACGATTCAATATAGCGGCCTGCCTCGGTAGGGAATGGCTCCCGATGGATTATGGCCATAAATCCTATCACGACATGAGCCCCGAAGAGCAAACGGTGGTTGACACCTTCGAAATCGGCGGAGCTGATGAATACGCCAAGAATCTCGGCCAGGCTGTCTTTGAAAACACTTGGACACAACCATTGCTGCTGAAAGCTGCTTAACCCTTCTTTGCCATTGCCAGGCCTGTCCGTGTCCTACGGATCGGCCTGGCGATCTCGATTGACTCCAAAGGAAAAATAAAATCGAGCTCCTTTTCCGATGCGACCCGTTCAACCAAGCAGCGCCTTGCTTTTTTGCATCATTTAATGATAAAAATATAATATAAATGATAAAAAATGATTTAATTATTTTATAAAATCATGTAATATTCAATCAACTCAAGGGACAACCTTGAGACCGGCGCCTCGCGGAACAGGGGCATAAATCTCGAAAGGAGATATTTATGGAAACACAAACCGCCTTCAAACCTTTTCAGTTGGGCCGACTTCTCATTACAGTTGGAGCAAGGGAGAAAGTTACGAGCCTGAGAGTCTGGGAATGTTTGGATCTTCATCAGCGCGGAGAATGGGGAAACGTGTGTGAGGGGGATGCCGAAGAAAACAACCTCGCAACTCAACAAGGCTTCCGAATTTTGTCCGCCTACGCCATCGATTCGAATAAACCTGCCAAGGGTTACGGTGAAAACTGTTTATGGATCATCACTGAAGCGGATAGACAAGTTACGACAATCCTGATGCCGGACGAATACTAATTCCTCCAAGACCGGGCCAATCTGACAAATTGACCTGGTCTTGCATTTGCCCTTTTATGGAGTGAAATATATACCCTCTATTTTATCAGCGATTATGATTAGGCACAAAAGCGAACGTTAGCGTCCCAGCCGTCAAGTTAAGGTTTGAGAACTTAGAAAATAGGGGGTCTGCATGACAACAGAAGAGGAGTATTCAGCCGCGATCCTTAAGTTGGCGGTACTTGCCCAGGTTGATACCGGTGGAAGCCGAGTTGCCGCGCAAGTGCTTTTAAGCGCCTACAATGGGAATGACTTTCAGTTGAATATAGTCGATCTGTGCAATCTGGATCGTGGATATTATCAAGCAGCTCTCGCGGTGATCCGTGGCAGGGTCGAACTCGGAATCGAGCCGCAAGATTTATTGGAAGATGGTGATCACCTCTTTCGCGAACTGTGGAAGAGGTGGGAACGGTATCAAGTTGCCAATAGAGGCCTTCCTGATTGCTGGTTATGCCTCGGTTCTGGTCTGATCTACGAAGACATCAACGATGAAACTAACCCCACGCGGAAAGCCTGTCCTCAATGTGGTGGAAAAGGATATTGACTCCGGCGCAGTGTTAGCTTGATCTTGAGGTCTGTTTTTGATTGAACTGACAGTTTGTAGCTAAACGGACAATTTTTTGCTTATCGTCCGCAATCCCACAATTGTCGCTATCACCGGGCCTCTTTCCTTCTGGGGATCGGACGTGGATATCCTAGCTCTGTAAAAGGATTGCCGAAGCGTTCAGGCGCTTTGTTTTGAGTATTTTAAACGGATCGGAGCAATTTAAATATTATCATGGCAAACCATCCCAACAGATCAAAACAATGCCGCTCAAGGGAGCACTTGCGGAATCTTGGAAAAACCTATCCTGAGGTCTGGAAGTTTTATGACGAAGCCCGTCAGAATAGGGGTAAGAATGGTGCGTCAAGCTGGCCAGATTGGTGTTATTGCCCTTTGAGTGTGTCGGCAGATATTATTCAGCAGTTTGTTGAGACCGGGCAAGTAGAGATTGAAAAGGTTTTGGACATTGGCATATTAGGCGCTCTTGCTACCTGGAGAACTGGCCAGGGAATTTATAGATTTGATCCTGACCTTTTTGCTTCCATTGTTGACACCCCTATCGATAAACTGCCGGTTGAGGTTTTGTATCATCTCCCGGAGTGGTGCGTTTATATTGAGACGCCGGGTTTGCAGTGGTTCAAAAACAAACTTGCTGGTGTCTTTGTTCATTTAGAGTGGGATGTTAAAACGGAACAGCCCGAATTAAGGCTGGTGTTGGATTTGGACGAGGAAGAACCGCGTAATCTTGCCCTTCAGAAGTTTGGCCCAGCCGCTCAGTCCTTTAACCTCGTGGCCCTTCCTCTCCACATGACCGAACCAACCCTTGATTTGGCCATTGCGGCCATGCTGGAAGAAGCAATAAAGCAAGGCGGAGGGGGGCAAGGCCAGTCTGTGCCTAATCTTTCTCAAGAGCTTGCTCAATCACTGGAGCCAGTTATCAATCTGGTTCTTTATCTTTGCACGGCTAACGCTGATTTTGGGATTGCTGATCGGCCAACATATCCCCGCCCCAAAAAAACAAAAAAAGGGTGGCGGTTGTTTCCTCCGGACCGACCACAGAACTGGGATGTTGGGGTGCGACTTGGCGCGGCACTCCGGGCCGCAAAAACGGCCTCCCAAGCGCCAGAACAATCGACAAGCAATCAATTGGCCGAATCCGAAGCGTCGCGGCTCAGTCCGCACCTTCGCCGGGCACATTGGCATACCTATCGTGTCGGTGAAGGAAGAACGGTAAGCATTCTAAAATGGTTGCCCCCAACACCTATCAATATTGACTATCTTGATGAATTACCAGCAGCTATTCACCCTGTGAATTTAGCATAATAAAATCATTTTTATGATATAAAATGATTCAAAAAACATAATTCCGCCGATTATCTCACCAGCGGAATATCCTGCCAGCGTGTTGTGTACGCCGGTGAAAGCCGGTCCCTCCGCATGGCCCACTTTTGATCCACTCCTGTCGCCGCTAATTTTATCGTGCCCACTGTGTTGTTGATGCGATCAATGGCTGCCATAATTTTGCTGTTGTCCCTGACAGGCTTTTCAAAGAGAGTAGTTTGCCGAAGTGTAGACAGAGAAAAATCACCGAGCATAATACCGGCTTTATTGTACTCGAAGCCATCACGCCATATCTGCGCCAAAAGTCGTTGGGCTAGACGGCAAAACTGATAACTGTCGTTGGTGTGATTCTGCAGGGTGCCATGAGCACAGTCGGCATATCCAGGACGATGCTGCGCAAAAGGGTTTGTTTGAATGAAAACGCTGAGCGCTCGCGCATACTGCTTTTCTCTCCGCAACTTCCCGCACGCCCGTTCTGTAAACTCACTGACCGCCTGGCGCATCTCTTCGATTTCTGTTATTCGCTGACCGAATGAACGCGAACTCACTATCTGTTTTTTAGGGGAGGGCACTTGCTCCAATTCAAGGCAAGAGGTTCCTTGAAGTTCTGACACCGTCCTGGCCAACACGACGCTAAAACGGCGGCGAACATCCTGAATATCACTTTGAGCGAGATCAAGCGCGGTTTGGACACCCAAAGCATTGAGCTTCCGATGCAGCTTCCTGCCTACCCCCCAGACCTCATCAACCGGTGCAATGCTCATCAACTTGCGCTGCCGTTCTACGTCAGTCAATACAACAACCCCGCCTGTACCTAGATATTTTTTGGCACCATAGTTGGCGAGTTTGGCGAGTGTCTTTGTCGGTGCGATACCAACGGCCACGGTAATGCCGGTCCATTGCCGGATCGTCTTGCGAACCTTAACGCCAAAAGCGTGCAAATCACGAACACCCCGGACATCAACAAAAGCTTCATCGATCGAATAGATTTCAATCGCAGGGGCAAGCGTCTGCAGGATGCTCATCACCCGATGCGACATATCGGCATAAAGCGTGTAGTTGGAAGAAAAGACCTCTATACCGTGCCGTTCGATTTGTTCTTTGATCTGAAAGGCCGGGACGCCCATTTTAAGGCCTAGCGCTTTGGCTTCGGCTGATCTGGCAACAACGCATCCGTCGTTGTTGGAGAGCACCACCACAGGCTTTCCCCGGAGCGATGGCCGAAAAATGGTCTCGCAGGTAGCATAAAAGTTATTGCAGTCGACTAGGGCAAACATTACTTGAAGACCCTGACCAGTCCCTTTACCCTGCCGAAAATTTCAAAATCATCCTGTTCGCTCAGTTCAATAGGGGGGTAGTGCTCATTGTGGGCAATGAGGCGCAATTTGGGATAAAGCGATAACTCTTTAACGGTCATTTCACCATTTATCATCGCTATGACTATGGAGCCGTCACAAGCCTCCTCGGACCGGTCAACGGACAATATGTCCCCAGGGTGAATGCCTGCTTCAATCATCGAGTCTCCATCCACGCGCACGAAAAAAGTAGCAGGAGGATTGGTGACCAACAATTCGTTGAGGTCCAGCGTGCGGTCAATGTAATCATCAGCCGGTGACGGAAAACCTGCGGAGACCCCAGCGTGGACCAGAGGGATGGGTTGCGAAATGAACTCATCCGGATATCCGACGAATTCAACATTAGATATACGTTGGTTCATGGTCACTCCAAAAAATCTGATATATTTTTAATTCCCACATGGAATGATGCCGCTAACGACATGGCCGACGAGACAATTTCGACGCGTACCTGCAATTGTCCATCCGGTAATCACCTGACAATAAAATCATTTTTAATTATAAAAATTATTAAAAAATCATTTAAAATCGCTATTGATTCACTCAGGAGAATATTGAGGAGTGCCAGCTGATCAGGGGATTAGATCTCACAAGAGCAAGGCGTGCGGTAATTGAAACCCCACCGTTGAACCAGTGGAAAAGAGGGGTGATAGGTTTACCCCCCTATTGCAAACAAGAGATGTATAGCAAGTTTTCGGGCTATTTGACTCCGTCAGTCAGCTTGGCGCCTGCCTTGAACTTGACCACCTTCTTAGCTGGAATCTGGATGGTTTCACCTGATTGGGGATTACGTCCTTCACGAGCGGCCCGTTCGGAGACGGAAAAAGTACCAAAGCCAACCAAGGTGACCTTGTCGCCAGCTTTCATTGCATCCGCAATCGCTCCGAATACACTGGCCACCACCTGCTCGGCAGCCGTTTTGCCCAAGGCACATTCACTTGCTATCTTCTCCACCAATTCGCCTCTGTTCATACGCTCTTTCTCCTCCCTGGAACAGGTTATTTAAAAACCACAGTTGTCCTTGATGAGTAGCAGACCCTTGCCACCCTTGCAAGTCGATTTGTTGCGCGAGGACGAAGAGCATTCAGGCTGCATCAACCTGGCTACCTCGCCGCACTACCATTTTTAAATCATTTTAAAATAAAAAAATCATTTTTGTGATAAGAAATGATTGAAAAATCATATTAAGGTGTGTATTGATTTAATCAATTTCAGATGAGTGACTACAGTATAATCTATTATTATTGGGGAGAGAGAGAATGATCTATGCAGTAGTGAATACGAAGGGAGGCGTGGGCAAGACCACGACTGCTGTTCACCTTGCGACCATGCTTTCTCGTCATGGCAAGACGTTATTGATCGATGGAGATCCTCAAGCCAGTGCGGCAAGTTGGGCCGCTTGGCGGCGCGATAATCCTGCTTACACCCCAAGCCCCACAACTGTTTGTCTCGCGGGTAAAGCTATTCTCACCGAAGGGAAACAACTCGCAGGTGGTTTCCAAGATGTTGTCATTGATGCCGGAGGGCGTGATTCAGTCGGATTACGATCAGCCCTGCTGCTCGCGCAAAGGGCGATTGTGCCGGTCGGTGCCTCTAACCTTGATGCCGCAGCCATGACCGATCTTCTCACAGTCGTTGAGCTTGCCCGTGATTTCAATCCTGATCTCGATGTGCTGGTTTTGTTGACGAGGATTGACCCGCGCACCAAAGACACCGCTGAAATGATTGAGTTTTTAGTCGAACAAAAAATGACAGTATTACTCAGCAAGATTTGCGAACGGGTCGCGTTTCGCCGAGCAATCGGTGAGGGTGCGACTGTTAGTGAATTGGGAAAAGATCAAACCGCCGTTTCTGAAATAGAGTCTTTTTTTAAGGAAGTGACAGCATGAAAAAGAAACCCGATATTGCCGGATTCGTCTCGACCAAAGACCCAAGCAATTTTCTTGATGGTGCCGTTGCCGATGCAACCGAGCGGAAAAGCACACCTGAAACACGAGGCAGGAAAAAAAGCCTGGTGGATAAAAAACAAAAATCCTTCCATCTACCCACGGATATTTTGGAGGCCATCGAAAAAAACAGCCCTGGAAACATGAGCGTCTTTGTCGAAAAAATCCTGCGGGAATATTTTGAACGGAACAAAATGCTCTGATTCTGATTTATGTTAAGTTGAACCGACCAGAGTAAGGAAAGGACCTATGAGCACACCGGAATATCAAAAAAGCGTCCGCCTATGGGCAAACTGGGAATTGATCCACCACGGCGGCAGAGAATATGAATTGCTCCAGTTATGCGGCAAGGTCTGGTTTACACATCAACGGTTCCGCGCCGTTGACAACAACGCCGCCGTCGAAAAAACCAGCGAGTTGGTGGACCTGGCTGAAAAAAAGTCTCCATTGCTCACCACATGAGCCGCGTATTTACTCTATAATTTTCTGGCAGCACTTCGTCATTGATGCCTTCTTTCATTAATTCCTCCTGGTTATTTGTTGGACAAAGGGCCGTGCATTTGTTTGTCCTTGCTCCTGCTTGACGATCCTGTTTCCGTCTCCTCGCGCCACCACCAACAGCGGCCATTGTTCAACAGGCACGTTTTTCCGCCTTGGCACAGGGAGGGCTTCAACCGGCCTCTGCGTGGCGCCGCTCTCCTCTTGTGTCACCGATCTTTTCACCGGCCCTTTCCCCAGGGCATCTTTGACCATTTCAGCATACCTCCGGCCTCGGTCTTCATTGGGCGAGTGATACGCGCCCACCGCGTTCCAGCTCTCGCCGTGCCTGGCAATCTCTTGTTTTAATATCCATGATCCGAGATAAATATTGGCCAGAGGATCAAGGGCCGCTTCCAACGGGATGCCGTATTTCTTGAGCCAGAAATTATTCACCTGCATGACGCCGGAGTCAAAGGAACGCCCCTCCGCTTCTGCTTCCTTAGCCTTTGCTAACGCCTTTTCCTTGGAGTCAAAACGGTATCCTTTGCCCTCGATGTTGAGCGCCCAGGGGGAAAGACCGCTTTCAACATGGGCAATGGCCTGTGTCCATGCTGCCGGAACGCCCCAGGCGTGGGCAGCTTCTGCAAACATCGAGACCAAGGGCAGTGCTTGTTCCGCCCTGGCCGGAGCGGTGACCACGCTTCCAGCCAGGACCAGGGCAACCAGCAATTGTTTCACCGAGCCACCTCCATGGTTTGCACCTTGACCCTATTGGTGAGGGCACCAAGGCCGCGCGATTTGTGCAGGTCATTAAAATCGGTGTATTTCTTTCTTTTTTCTTCTTGGGTGAAAGTCGGCGCAATCACAGTAGCCCCAACCATCTGCGCGGCTTCCTGCGCCCGTTTCATACCGACATTGCCAATCGGGATACCATTGATTTGCTCCGGTAAATGGTGGTCGTTATCCGCACAAATTGTCAGTTTGGCCTGCGGGTATTGTTCGCGCAAGAGTTCGGCCACCGGTAGTAGGTTATGCGCCGTAAACGCCGTTACCACCGGTTGACCGGTGGCCAGGTGCAGGCTGGCCGCCGTGGCATAGCCCTCGGCAATCAGTATTTCCCTACCTGCCAACGCCTCCGGAGAGGGGAGAACCAACGCCGCCCCTTGCTGCGGGCATCCCGATTCAAATCTCTTCGTGCCGTTTGGCTCGATCCATTGCAAGGTTTGCACGCGACCGGTCCGCAGATCAAATCCAGGAATGAGAAGATTCCCCCGGTTGTCCTGCTTCAGGCCAAAACCTACAACACCCTTCTCCTCAAGATACGGATGCTCCTCGATGGGTTCGGCGTTCATCCACTTGGCATAGGCCCGCTTCATCGCCTTTTCCTGTTGCTCCTTCCGTTCGTTCGCGCGTTCCGCCAGCCGTACCGAGGCTTCTGTTTTGAGCGTCTCCTTTTGCTCGGGGGTCAGGGTGTGACCGGTGGCGATCCATTTGATCTGCTCCCCGGACTTGTAATTCTGCCCCCAACCGTTAGGACGACCATCGGCATATCCGCAATACGCACCGTCTTTCCCCCCAGGTTTCCCCCCTTCCACAGGAACCCGGTGAATCTGGCCATCCAAAACCGGTTCATCGACAATGAGGCCCGCCTGCTGGAGCGTTTGGGCAAACTCGTCTGCTGGCGGTAGACCCGGAGAAGACGCCGCAACCGCAGATTCCTTTTCCGGCAGCCAGGCAGCGAGCGCCGTCAGAGGTGCCCCCTCCGGGACATACCAAAGTTTCGCCTCTCTATCCCATTTCGCGCCAGCGTTTTTGGCCTGGTTCTTTTCTTTGTACGGGACGGACAAGAATGTTTTGGTCTCGGCGACCATCTGCTCCGCCGGAGCGACCTCTTGCGAAAGGATTGCACCGGATTGCTGAACTTCAGGTGTTCCGCCTGCTATCATATTCCCAGCTTCAGGTTGTTGCTCTGTCAGTTCCTGTTGCAAGTTCATCACATACTCCTTTATTTTCTCGGCATCACGGCAGGCCCGCATGATCTCATACGGGTCTTTCTGGAGAACGCTTACCCAACTGTCGACATAGGAAACATGCTGATCCGGTTGGTGCGGCAAGCCTAATTCCTGGTTGAGCATCCAGGACGCTATCTCCGCACGTAATTCCTCCTTGGCGTACACCTCAGATCCGTGCGGGCCAAACTCGCGGCCCATCCGGGACTCGTGCCCGGTCCAATGACCGAGTTCATGCAGGGCGGTGCTGTAATAGTGGCCCGCTTCCGGAAAATGCTCACGCGGCGGCAAATGAATGTCGTCGGTCGCAATCCGGTAAAAGGCCCGGTCGCTCTGGTCGTGGGTGATGGCCGCCCCGGAGTCCCGCAAGATCTCTTCGCCGCGTTCAATCGGGTCCCAAGCGAGTTCCGGCGGTTCATAGGCGGGCAGATCCTGCCCGTCGAGGGTCTGTAACTGACTGACATGGAACACAGAAAACACATGCAAACGAGGCCGTTCCAGTTGCACGTTTTCCTTTTGTTCCTCGCCCTTTTCATCCTTAACCGGCTTGCCGAATTCATCCAGGACGGCCTGACGATCCGTCCATTGCCAGAACACGACCTGTTGCGCTTTAGACCCTTTCTTGACCCGCCATTCCTGGTCGTTGGCCTGTTTCATGGTCATCCAGCGAGGATCAGCGTAGCCGTGCCGGGCCAGCATCACTGTATTGACGCCCTTATAGACTGTGCCGGTGATCGGATTGAGGGGACGGTGGTATTCCCCGGCCTTCCATGGCTTTTGCCAGGGCGCGGTGCCGTTCTTCAGCTCTTCGATGATTGTCTCGGCAAAGGTCTCCGAAACGCTTTTGCGGTTAGATTTCTTCACTGGTTCCACCCTCCAGCACATCGCCCAGGTCTTCATCGCTATGGAACGCGCCCATGTAGTCGGCGACATCCGGATCGACCGGGATACCAAGGCCGGGATTGTCCATGGCCTGTTGTTCCACTTTCTGTGCTGCGGCTTCCAAGTATTCCATGTGATTCCTCCTTAAAAGGTGAGAACCGGCTCAACTGGCCGGAGAGCTGCAAGCGGCACCAGGCCGAAATATCGGCTATCAAAGCTGCCGCTATGATGTTGCGAGAGGACAAGTGCCTTGCCCGGCGCAATGACACCGGGGACAAGGCGTGAGGAAGGCGCAGGCCTCCCTTTGCTGTCCCTGCTGACGACCGCTGTACCGGCCAGGGGTTGGCCGTTGACCGCAATCAATCCTTGTTCCAATCCGACGACGTCCCCAGCCAGGCCAAAGACGACCTTGAGCAGGGGCCGCAAGCCGGAAGCACAGGAACCAGCGGCTAGATAGCCCCTTTCCCGCGCCAGGCTGATGGACTCGGCATCTTCCAGGCAAAACGCGGCCAGCTTTCCGCGCTGCACCGGGCCGCCGGTCATCCGGTAGAGGCCGACCGGTAGCGACCGGGTCAGGTTGAGCCGGTAGCCTGCTGCCCAGCACGCTAGGAGGGCCACTAAGACGATCAAGCTAATCGCACAGATATTTTTCATATTCCGCTGCCGTGATCGTCGGAGAGACCGGCACAGGGGGTTGCTGTGGCTGCGAAGGGGTATAAAGGCTGTCCGACACCGCCGGGGCGGCAATCTTGGCGCGGGCTGAAAAGACCGGGTCGATGAAATAGAGGATTTGCCGTCCGTAGATCGGCGATTGCCCGGCGGTGAAAATGAGCATGTCACCAGGCGCGGTGACCTGGCCCTCACTGTTTTTGGTTGGTCCCGGCAACCGCAGGCACTCATCGGTGGTTAAGAGCGGCCTGGAGGTCTCGGCAATGCTGGTTGAGCGGGATCTCCCGCCTTTACCGCGACTGATCGACACTTTTTTACTGACCACCGTAGTGGTGCCGGTGAGCTTGGAGAGGTAGTCCGCTGTCTCGGGCAGGTTGGGAGCGTAGGCGATCCGGACATGGCAATTGGCCATCAAGGCGTTATCCGCGCCATAGACGCTGTTGAGCTGCTTGGTGTCCTGGACGATGAAATAGCCTTTGATGCCGTACCCGGCCATGAAGGAAATGGCTCGCTCGATGATCGGCAGTTTGCCCAGAGCGGTGAACTCATCGAGCATCAGCAACAGCCGGTGCGCGTAGGCGGCGGTTCCGGCCCCATCGGCAAAGGTCATTTTCTCGGTCAACCTGCCCAGCAATTGGGTCATGAAGATGCGCATGAGCGGGCGCAACCGGTCAATGTCGGCTGGAGAGACCACCAGATACAGGTTGATCGGTGCGGTGTGGTTCATTAGATCCATGATCCGGAAATCGCACCGGGAGATGTTGCGGGCAACGACCGGATCACGATACAGCGCCAGGTTTGCCGTTGCCGTGGAGACGACGCCCGCCATCTCCTTGTCCGCCTTTGCCAGCATGCCGCTGGCGGCGGAGGCGCAAAAAACATGAGCCGCATTGCCCAACTCCGGACCCATCTCGGCAAAGATCTCTGTCAAGAGAGCCGCATGATCGGTGGCAATCATTTCTTCGAACAGTTCCCGAGGGCCGCCTTCCCGGTCCGGGTCTTCCAGCATCACCGAAACATCATAGAGGCTCGCGGGTCGATCCCGATACCGCCTGATCGTGATCAGACAATGCAGCAGCACCCCACCGAAAAAACCAGCCGCTGCCTTGTCCCAATAGGCCGGGAGCCCTTTGCCGTCCGGGTCCAGCACCATGTTCGCCACCTGTTGCACATCCGAGATGGCGCGATTGCCGTTCAGCCTGATTTCTTCCAGCGGATTAAAACAAGCCGTTGCTCCGCTCGGGTCCGATGGTTCAAATCGCAGAGTTTTGTTGCCCCGGCTTTTGAGGTATCCGGCGGTGAGGGCATAGTTCTCACCTTTAATGTCAAACACGACACTGGACTGTTCCCAGGCGAGTAAGGTGGGCAGGATGAGGCCCACACCCTTACCGGAACGAGTCGGCGCAAAACACAGGAGATGTTCCGGGCCATTATGGCGCAGATACAGTTGTTCTTTTTTCTTGGAGTCAAACCAACCGCCGACATAGACGCCTTGCCCGGACAGATAGCCCATGGCTTTGATGTCATCGCCGGTCGCCCACCTGGCGGTTCCGTGCAAATCCTTCTTGCCCTTGGGGGTCTGGTTGGCGGCCACATAGAGCAGGGCAGAGAGGATCAGCGGAGCCACGAAAATTAAAAGAGCCTGGTCCGTGACCGGCTGCACCGCCGAAGAGGAAAGAACGCCCGCAGGCCATTGCAGCATTGCCCAGGGCCAATACCAGAGCTCGGAAAAGGCGGTGAACGGTTGACCGAGCGCCGGATGGTTGCCGAACAGGGTGGCAATCTGGTGGATCGTCCACATCAGCACCATGAGACTCCAGAGAAAAAGAAGAACAACAGCCACCATGGGCCACGGGCTCTTTTGTGCCGTCCGGCTGATATGCCCGTACTGCTCAGCCATTGTTTTTCCTGGTGTAGGGCTCCTGGAAAACAACATCCTTGGTGACAATGACGTTGAACTGGTAACCGGGCCGGATCTCCAAGGTTGGCTTGATGTTCAGGTTTTTTTGCAGCAGGCTCATGGTGCTTTGCCCCATCTGGGCCGCCAGGGCGGCGGCCATGGAATCCTGTACCGTGGTCTTGTTGCTGTCGTTGCTGCTGTTGGAGGTGCTGTCCATGGCGTAGCTGGTGCCGCCGGTGATCATGCTCATGAGCAGCGAAGAGCCAAAGATCCGCAGGTAATGATTGTTGACCTGATCTTCATATCCGGCATAGCCGGAGATATCCGTTCCCGGCATAGCGCCCAGGGTGACGGCGGAGCCGTCGGGGAAATTGAGTCGATTCCAGGCGACCAGGACCCGGCTTTGCCCGTAGACCACGCGGGAATCGTAGGTTCCATAGAGCTTTGAACCTTGGGGAATAAGGAGATGATGGCCGGTGGCTGTGTCATAGACGTTTTGGGAGACCTGCGCGATCAGGCTACCCGGCAGATCGGAGTTGATCCCGCTGACCATGATGCCCGGAATGACTGTGCCGGTTTTAATCTCACAGGGACGCCCCGGCTCGCGAGTGTAGGGCGAGAGCCATTCATCACGGCCAGAGCGGTTGAAAAACTGCTCTTTGTCCCGATCTGAAGCGTTGGGGTCGATCTGGTTGTCCGTGGCAGAGAGGGCGACCGGCTGCTGAATGACGGCGGTCTGGGTGTTGCCCGCTGTGTTTCGAGAACCGCTTGCGGCTTTATCGGCGGTTTTATCTCCCTTGCCCGCCTCGGTCCGCTTGGTGATCAGCGGCGAGTTTAGAGCGGTCATATAGGCCTGGTCTTTGGCCCGTTGGCGCTCACGTTCCTGCTTCACGACGTCCTCACGACTTTTGGCTGCATCGTCCCGCACCACAACCAGAGGTTCCTTTTTCCTCGATTCAGCCGACTCTGGAGCCCCGATCACCGCCGGAGTGTTGGCAGGTGGCTGCAGGGACAACCCGTGACCCTCCAACGTGGCCAGCGGTTTTTCCTGTGAGACCTCCACCGGCTTTTTTTCCGCTTCCTTCCTGGAACCGGTGCCATAATTGACGCTGTAAAAGAGCACGCCAAACAGACTCAGCAAGGCCAGGAACGTCACATAGAGCGGCCATTTCTTCATTTTCTCCGTCGAAACTTTCGGCGGCTTCAGGCTGTTGGGGCTTTCCTCACTCATGGTCGCCTCCACCGGTTGCCAGGCTGGAAAAACCTGCCGCTGGCTGCCCACTGGCCGTATACGAGCGGGCCAGAGTCTTATTGTGGCTTTGGTCCGCTATCCGGAGTTGCAGATACCAGGCCGGTGGTTTGGCTGATCGCAGTTCATCGAGCACATAACTCATGGTCACCGTGCCGTTGGGCGACAGGGTAAACCCTTTTTGCCGCAAACCGGTCTCCAGCGCCTGGCTGAACGCATCGGATTGCTTGGGAGCCACCAGCCGGATCGAAGTGTGACCAGGCGGGTACAGTGCCGACAACTGCGCCGTGGCGTCTTCTGCGATGGAGGCCGCGCCGCTTTGGGGCAGGGTGCCGACATAGGAACCGCCGACATTATGATTCCCGGCACAGCCGGTCAAATAACCAGCGAGGATGCAAAGGATCAGGGCAAAAAACACTTTCCGATTCATTTCACCCTCCGGATCTCGACGCTTTCCTGATCTCCCCCCACTCCAGCAATCAGGGCGATGGTATTAAACAGGCCGTCCACCATCATGGTGGCATCCTGGACCCGGTAATTCACCAGGACATCAGTGTCTCCCTTGCGGACCAGGAGCGCGGGCATCTCCCCGGACCGGGTTGCACTGGGAAGCTTGATATAAGTTTTGAGGCCATCGTCGTACACCCGTTCCGGTTTCCAGTCGGCGCTCCCGTCAACCAGGTAGTTGAAATTGAGCTTTGATAGATCGACTTCCCGCCCTTCCGCGCTGGTAGTGGACTGCCATTCCTTTTCCTTCTTGGCCTGGTTGTTTTTCTGGATAGCCGTCCTTCGAAGAGCGTCACTGTAGGTAAAGCCGACATAGGGCGTATGCCCTTTCAGCCGGGAAATGAGCCGCAAATGATACACGCGCCGATCCGTGGTGATCACGGCGCTGGTCTCCAGCCCGGAATCCGCCGGTTTGATAAAAAGATGGGTGGTGTTTCCGGCGGTACCGGACTCCACCATCCACCGGGCCGAATCACCCACGACGATTTCGTTCACGCTTTCACCTGCCTCCAGCTCAACATCGCTTACCTGGAACGGGGCGGCGATGACCGTGGGGGTGCTGGCTCCATGCACGTACATCAGCTTGCCCCCACCTGCCATGTACGGCTTGGTGTCGGAATCGGCACTCGGCCACTCCGTCGAGAGCTTGAGCGCCTGGCGCTCCTTGGCGGTAAGTGGAACCGCTACGGGGTTAAGGTATTCGGTTGGTTCGGCGGCCAGGGCCGGGAAGGCCAGAGCCAGGAAACACAGGGCGGAAATCAGTTTTTTCATGGGTCAATTCCTCTCGTTGGTGATAATCTTGGAAGCGGCCAACGCCGAAATATAGACCCCGCCAGGGTTGGTCATGATGTCGGCATCAGAGGCTGGCGGCTGGAGCTGAATGGTTGCGGTGGCCTCATAGCTCCGTTGATCAAGGAGTGCCCCGGCATGGCTGCGGATAGTCTCGATCCACTCCACTCGATACGAGGAATCGCTGACCGGAAGTGGCAGGCCTTTGATTTCGACATGCACGAGCTTGCCCGACTTGGCGATCTCATAAGGGCTGTTCTCTTCAAACCACTGCTTGAGGACACCCTTGGCGCTGCCGGTGATGATATGGGACAGCCGTTTGATCATCTGTTTCTGGAGTTCGGTATCAGCGGTGACGGTCCGCCAGTTGACAATGGCATCGGCGATCTCCGACTGGATCAGGTTACGCGGCGTCGACGCGGATTGATCCGCTCGGGCCACATTGCTCACCTTGCCGAGTTTATCGACCTCGACGATGTACGGAACAATCTTGACCTGCCGGGCCTGCATAACGTTGCCGGAAAGGGACAGGGCCAAAAGTCCCAGACCCACAAAGGCCACAGCTCGCCATTGTGCGGCCCGGCTGATGTAGGAGCCATAGCGCTCCAACCATTCTTCTTTAGCGTTAAGATACGGATTATCCGTCTGGACAGACCGATCCTGTGATGGTGCTGTTTTTTGCAAAAACTCCATCGTTCACTCCCTTTTTTTGGGTGGGTTTCCTTGAAAATTTCAAGGAACCCGATGTATTATGCTATTGTTTGCCGCTGGGTTCTGCGGCTTGATCTTTTTTGAGAGTTGCCTGAAGTTCGGCAGTGTCGCGGCCTTCTTTTAAGTGCGCGTTCATGCGCTGGCCAATCGATCCCCAGGCATTTTGATCTCGGCGGGAAGCACTATGAGCGTTCATCAGATTGCTGGCTGCACCGCCAAGTTTGCCCCAACCGGTTTTGCCCTCATGCCCCGCCATCTGGACCGCCGCTCTTACAGAGCCGACCCCGCGAGCAAGAGACGCACTCCCACCGGCGGCGGCAGCTCCGGCGGCCATACCGACCCCGGCGACCATTGCCCCGGTTGACATCAAAGAACCACCATTGCCGGTGTGAGAACCGTTGATGATTCCGGCGCACACGTCCGGAATGGTTTTGACCAGGGCGAGAAGAACGACAGCTGCCCCGATAAGGACAAGGAGGTCAAAAATTTTGGTAGGGGTAGAAGTGAAATCACTAATAAAAGACAAGCCGATACCGAGAACAAGCTGTAACACGAACAGCTTAAAGGCCACCGAGAGCGCATAGCGCATGGTGTTAATGGCGTATTCTTTGAGGAGACTGGACCCGCCGAAGCCCAACAAAAGGACAGCGGCATTCATGGCAATATACGCTTCACACTTGATCAGAACGATCTGTGCCGTCATTAAGGCAAAACATGCCATGATCATACAACCTATGATCAGGTAACCAAGCGAATCAATGGGAGAAGTTACAGAGGTTGAATCTATAATTTTTTTCACAATATCAGATCCCATTTTAAAGGCATCCAAGGTGATATCAGGACCACCCAGGCCGGTTGCAATTGTTTTCAAGCCATTAATGAGATTCATTGACCAGACGTCATAATTTTTTATGACTGAAAAAATGAACCCAGCAAACAGCAAAATGAAAACAAATTGTTTCAAAATACTTGCGATGTCATCACGTTTCAAAGCGACCCTGGCACCGAGAAGCGCAAAATCTAAAACGAGACACCAATAAAATAATTTTTCTGCGTATATTTTTAGAGCAGAACCATACACAGAGGCTTTAGTTGAAAATTTATCAACTATATTGTAAACAATATCTCCAGTATCAGCGCAACAGTTTGTTGATATCAATAATATCAACAACATAACAATATAAACTATATGGAGGTAATTTGTTATGCGCATACAATACCAGTTGATAATATGTTTATTTTTTATTGGAGTTATTATTTCAGGTTGTGACAACCGAAAATCTGAGACTATTCAAAAAAATGTGAGTTCCAGCTCTCTTTCCCAGACACAAAACATTCAATCCGATCCTGCTCCAAGTCGAACGAAGGAAGAACAGGAAGCCTGGAAAAAAGCCACTGACACATCCGGTCATGATTTCAACAAATACAGCAAACCACTACCGTAAACATTCACGGAACCGGATTACTGTATTTAGTCATATCGTAACCATCAGTATTTGTTGAAGTCTTCCACCATTCTTTTTGCATCTGCGACTCTTTTTCCGCCTTCATTTGACTGGCCAAGGCTGATTGCGCGTTGGTCGCCATCAGCTCGCGCATTTTCCGCGCCTCTTGGATTTGGATTGATGCCAATTGATTCCCGGATTGGAGGGCTTTCATCTGCCCGTCAGGGCTATCGAGTAAGCTGCTGATATAGTTTTCCAGTTCTCCGGCATCCTGCATTTCCTGAAGCTGTTTGCCGGAGAGTTGGAACGTGGCTTGCGAGGCCTCATCCACTTCACTGGACCAGCTGTCCCAATGGTCACGGTATTTTTTATTCGCGGCGGCAATTGCTGCCGGACCGGCTCCGGCCAGATCGGCGAACATTGATTGTTCGGGGAACAGCGTATTGAACACTTCCGCCAGGGCGGTCATCTCGCCACGCTGTGTTTTCAGGGTGCTGGTGAGAGAGGCGAGCTGGGTCAATTGTCCCGTTAATTGGCCTTTGAGGTTGCCCGGCAGTGAAGCGGTATTCTGCATCATGTTCTGGACCATCTGCACCTGTTGCGCGGTCTGCTGGATAGCCTCGGTATACTGATTCGTCAGTGTAGAGAGTTGTTCCAAACTGGTGACCCGCTCCAGCGCCTGAACAAAGAGATTTGAGCAGTTACTGCAAAAAATCGCAGCGGCAGGCGTCGGAACCGCCAAGAGCACCACCATTCCGAGCTTCAGCAATTTCTTCTTCATCAGTTTCCCCTCTCTTGCAGCCAGATGGACTGCCAATCGTTTGGGCCGTGTTCTGCAGCCAATTGCCTGATCCGGGTAATGCTCTCTTTGTCGGCAGCGCCGACAAAAGAGAGCGTTTGCGGGCCAAGGGCCAGCTGCACCAGGCGGCGGCCTTCGGGCGAGATGATGTAATACTCCCGCTTGGGTGTTGCATTGGTCACAATGTCGACTTGCCGGTCGTTCAAGCCAATATCGACGTACAGGTTGTATTGGTTTTCTTGTTGGGCAGCGTGATTGGGCAGCAGTATTTTGGTGGGACAGGATTCCACCAGGACATCCATAATGCCGGAGTTGCGGGCATCGGAAAGGCTTTGGGTGGCAAGCACCACCGCACAGTTGGCTTTCCGCAGCACCTTCAACCATTCCCTGATCTTGGCCCGGAAAACCGGATGACCGAGCATGATCCAGGCCTCATCCAGGATCAGCAATGAGGGCTGGCCGGTGAGGGATTTCTCAAAGCGGCGGAAGAGATAGAGCAACACTGGAATCATGTTGGCCTCGCCCATCTCCATCAGATCCTCGATCTCGAACACCATGAAACGGGAGAGGTTCAAACTGTCGTTCTTAGCATCCAGCAGGTGACCCATTGCCCCCTGGCGGGTGTAATGGGTCAGAGCCTCCTTGACCTCTTCGTCTTGGACAACATGCCAGAAATCAGTCAACGAGCGCATGGACGGCGGATTATGCCGCAACGTGGTGAGAGCCGTATGGATAGCGTTACGGTGGCCGGGCAGGATGACCAATTTTTGCAGTTCCGCCAGAGATGCCAGCCAACTGGCGGCCCAGGAAAATTCGACTTCGGATTCGTCGATGTGCTGCAGGGGCGCAAATGAGAGCGCCGCCTGGCCGATGTTGTAATGGTCACCGGCGGACCCGAGGCATAGCGGGTACAAGCTCATCCCCTTGTCAAAGGCGGCGATCTGTGCGTTCTTGTAGCCTCGAAATTGGGCGGTGATCAACCCGAGCAGGGTGCTTTTTCCCGAGCCCGTAGGCCCGACCACAAAGGTATGCCCGAGGTCGCCAGAATGCAGATTCAGCCAAAACGGGGTCGAGCCGTCGGTGGTTAGGACCGCCAGGGGCCGAGACCGGGGCGGATAAAAAGGACAGGGGCAGAATTGACTACCGGTCCAAGTGGTGGCCAGGGGCAACAGGTCAGCGAGGTTCAGGGTGTTGATGATCGGCCGGCGAACATTGGCGTAACCGTTGCCTGGATGCGATCCGAGCCAGGCCTCAAGGGCATTGATGGTTTCGATCCGGCAACCGAACCCGAGCGTCTGCACGACCCGCCGGAACTCCCGCGCCTGTGCTTTCAAGTGCTCCAAATCCTCGTGGAGCAGGACAATGCAGGCGGAGAGATAGCCAATCCCCACAAGTCCGCTCTGGACCTCTAACAAGGCTTCCTCGGCATCATCTCGCATCATCTGGGCATCCCGGTTGACGCGGGCATTGGGATTGTTCAGGAACATATCCAAAAACCGGAACATCTGTTGTTGCCAGCCCTTGCGGTACATATTGATTTCTTTGGTGCCGTCCAGCTGATCCAGGCAGATGAACCGGGTCGAATACCGGTAAGAGAGCGGCAAGCTGTCCAGTGCTGCCAGCATCGAAGGCCAGGACTCATGGGGCAGGCCATCGAGGGAGAGTACCGACAAATATCTGTCGCCTACTTGGAGTTGGAGGCCGCCGATTACATCCACTCCCCCAAGAAGGGCATCCAGGTACATGGGCGTGACCGGGACGCGGATCGGATACTTCTCGCCGGTCAGGCAGCGCTGTAGGTGGGACAACAAGGAAGAAAAAAGAGTACCGTGCTCATCCTCACGTTCTCCGAGCCGCTCCATGCGCAAGACCGAGGATAGCAAATCTTCGAGTTCAGCCAGGGTGTGGGTAAATTCATGCAGCGCCCTGGTCATGCTGGAATCAGCGGCGCCGGAGCGGACTGATTGCGCCATCTGCGTAGCCTTGAGATCTGGCTTGAAGGTGACCGTCAACACCGCCTCGGTTTTGTAGCAAGAGCCACTGCCGAAGAACGCCCGGCGTTCCTCATCAATCATGCGAGTGACCGGATCGGGGAAGAACCCGCTTTCCGGTGGCGGATAGGCCTGGTGCGGGCTTCTGATAGCATCAACATGCAGCATCCAGCCGGTGTCCAACATCCGGACGCCGTTGCTGACCTGGCGGGAAACCCAAGCCAGCTCTTCCGGAGTCGAACCCGCTGTGTCTTGGCCGCTGATCGACCAAGCGGCCAGGAAAGAGCCGTCTTTGTTCAACACAACTCCCGGAGCAACCAGGGCGGCATACGGCAACAGATCGGGTAATCCCTTGGCGCTTGATCTGTAATCTGCCAGTTTCAACATTTGAACCCTCCTTGGGACCGCCAGCGAGGGCTTCTTGCCGAATACAAGTCCTGTTGCTTGAGGTGCCGCATCCAGACTCGGGACATCTGCGGATCGCTTTTGGCCATCAGCCGCAAAATGAAGATCGAACCCAACCAGAAGAGACCGGCAAACACTCCGGAAATGAGCGTCATGCCGCCTATGCCCACCAACAAGGCAATCAGGGCGCTGAACATGACGATTTCGCGCTCAGCTCCAAACACCTGATTATGCCGGTGCAGGCTTTGGCGGATCGGCACGGTGCGCATTATATGACCGTTCCGGAGAAGGAAAACACGCTGTTGACGATGGAGGTGGCAAAGGCAATGAAGCTGATACCGAAACACACCTGCAGCAGCAGTTTAAAGCCACCGGAAAGATCGTCTTTGTTGAGGATGAAAATCACACCACAGAGCGCCATGGCGACAATAGAAATCCATTTACCTGCGGGGCCGGTAACAGTGTTGACCACCTTTTCCAAGGGGCTGGAAAACTCGGTAATCCCGCCGGAGGCATAAGCCATCTCAGGAACAACGAGGATGGCCAACAGCAGAAGAGACAGGGCCAATTTGTTACGCATGATGAACGACCTCGGTTTGATAGGTATGGATTCTGGCATCGTAGCCATGGATACGCAGGATTTCAGAAACTCTACGGCCGGCGGGGACCCGCTCGATAAATATGACTAAACCAACGCTTTTCCCGATAAGTTTCTGCTTTGGTGCCGGGGTAGCCTCTGCGATTAACTCTTCAAGCCGATCCAACCCTTCGGCTGCGCTGTTAGCATGAACAGTGGCAATCCCACCAGGGTGACCTGTATTCCATGCCTTGAGAAGATCAAGGGCGGCTCCATCTCGAACCTCCCCGATGATGATTCTGGTTGGCCGGTATCGCATCGTCACTTTCACCAAACGCCGCATGTCCACATGATCCGAGGTCCTGAAGAAAACCGTGTTCTCGCTCTTTGACTGAAGTTCCATGGTATCTTCCAAGATCAGCAATCGGTCCATTGGACAGATACCAGCAAGTGCGAGAATCAATGCATTCACCAGGGTGGTTTTCCCGGATCCGGTTCCACCGACCACAAGAATGTTGACCCTACGTTTCAATGCCTCATGAATGACCGACACCAAGGCGGGCTCAAGAATCCCTGCCTTGACGTACTCTTCAAGGCCGAAAACCCGGCTAGCCTTCTTGCGGATGGTAAAGCTGGGCGAGGACACCACCGGCGGCATCAACCCTTCGAATCGGGAACCATCCAGGGGCAGCTCACCCTCGATAATGGGTTGCTCAACGGTGACGGTTCCTCCGAGCCCAGAGGCGACCAACGAAAGCACCAGCCGGGCCTGTTCCGGCGCCATCACCGATTCAGGTTGCATTTCACGGCCTAACTTCTCGATCCAAATCTTTCCATCGGGATTGAGCATGACTTCCACGACGTCAGGATCCCGCAGGGCAGACATGACGACCGGGCCAAGATTATGCTCCAATGAAGCAAGTAGTCGGTTGTCGGCAATCACTTATTTCTCCTCACCGCCAGATAAAAATCGCCACATTGATCAAAGCCGCGGCAGTCACAATGGCAGTCAACCAAAACAGGCTGCTGTTAAAGCGCTCCATTCTCCCAGTATTCTCAGAAAACAGCCGAGACATCTCTTTGGCAGAACCACTGGAGAGGCTTTCTCCCAAATGGGTAGTGGTCTGCTCCACCGCCTTGACGTACCCGTCGGTTCGTTCCGTGAGAATGGCTGTCAGCGCTTTACGATGACGATCAAGCAGCTTTTCCTCTTCAGCGAGAAAGGCGTTGAGAACGGTGACGATCATCAAAATCGGGTCATCAGGGGACACCGAGGTCAAATTTTTAACGGCCAGTAAGGTGCGGACCTCTTCTAAGCTGAGGCCGACACCATCTGGCAGCTCCGGCATTGTTTGTGATGTTTGCAAGGAGTCTTGACAATCCATTGCCTTGCCCTTTCAAACCACCTCGACCAACTGCGCCTTGGCAACTTCCCGCGTGACTTCAGCCCAGAATGTTTTCAATCTTTGTCGCACCATGACCGGAAGGTTCGAATGGATGGCGGTTTCAAAGGTTTCCCGGCGAGAGAGTAATGATTCCAGGTCTTTGCCAAATGTCGACTGTTTGCGAGAGGGTACTTCGATGATGGATCGAAATTGGTCGAGATGTTCCTGGTAGACCTTGAAATCCTTAAAGGCCTTTCCATTCATGGCAATCTCGCCGAAATACCGATTCAACCAGATGACAATTGAGGAAGAGGGAAAGGCGGTCGCCAACGTTTTGAGGCCCGAAGCTGTGTCAACAACGGCTTGACCCCCAGTCATAACGGTATGCAAAAGAACCGCATGCCCCTCCTGGTCGAGCAGGTCGAGGGCGGCATTATCCTTGAGATAGGAACAAAGAGGCAGGAAGGTGGCCGCACCGTTATCGATAACAATGTGGCCTTCTTCTGGTTGCTGGAGAATGATCTCCATGAGAGAATCGAATCTACGCTGATCGATATCATCCCCCTCCATGATGTTCAGTACTTGAACCGACAACTCTTTGTAGCCGGCAAAAGTCGCGTTGACCGGATCGGTATCGACGCCAGTGACAGCGCGTCCCTGTTGGTGCAAATACTGGTAGAGCAGTGAAGCAATCAGAGATTTTCCGACACCACCTTTTCCCTGCAAAACAAAATGAACGGTGCTCATGTGGCTCCAACTCCCTTTGATTTTGTCATTTTGGCGAGCCTTTCTTTTTTTAAGAATATTTTAAATACTTTTGCCGCCGCGAGACCGAGCTTATATCTCGGCGTTTTATTGATATTAAAAGCGAGCGATAAAACCAATTTCGCTACCTGCTATGCCACGCTTCGCTACCCGCTATGCCACGGATTGCCTACCTGCTACGCCACACCACCTACTCGCTACGCCACGTCTTTCTACCTGCTGTGCCACGCCTTCCTACCCGTTACGCCACGGTTGGCTACCCGCTATGCCACGCTTTCCTACCTGCTACGCCACGGGTCAAATGGCATGCACCTACCTGCTACGCCACGTTATTCTGGGTTCGTGGAAAGACATGAACTTTGTCCTCGTCGTCGATGACCCAAGATCCGATTGCACCTATTTCGACCAAATCATTGAGGGCTTTCTTGAGTTGTTGGCGAAACTTGAATAACTCTTTGCAGGTGGATCGACTCATCTGGCAGATCGTTGTGGTTTTAAGGGGATAAAGGTCGGCGCTGCTGTAAAGGCCATGCAACCATTTGGCAAGGCTGTTTTTGAGGCACAGTCTTTTCCGCCACTCCATCGAAGTCCAGCCAAGATCCAATAATGATCCTAAATCAGCATTTACTCGGAGAAAAAATCTATTTTTGACCGAGTCGTGGTAAAAATCGTAAATGAGTGGTCCGCCATAAATACCCATTTTACTGAGAACCGGTTGCCGCACGTTTTCCCCATACCGTACTTCGACCAGACAAGCGCAAAGTCGCCGTATGGAATTGAACAACCAATCCTGGCCGGACTTTCCGGGCTGCTTATTCAACGCCTTCAAAAACCCCCGTACCGAAAATTCAACCAATCCATAAACCTGTTTTGACTCTGATTGTTGGGCGGCAAGATGCATAGCATGGAGGATTACGTCCAAATCCCCTTGGTCGAGGGCGCCCCCTGTGAAATAAATGGTCACATTTCTAAATGAGAAAATTTTTCTCTTTTCCAGATATTTCCGGTGACCACGTTGCACCATGCCAAACATGGCGGATTGCAAAAAGGTGTTGGGAGCAACGTGATTTTTTTGTGCCGCCTCCGGCAGACGTGGAGTTCCATATGGCTCGACAATGCTTGGCAGTTCAGGAATCTGCTCTTCTCGGATTTCCAATTTTTCTTCCATCGTTTACGCAACTAACTGCTACCATGTGTTAAATGAATCTCCTACAGAGCATAATCGAATCTCGGCTATGGAATTTTCCGATTATTCGGATAATGCTTTTAAATCAAACAGTATTCGCCGCCCTCTATTTACATGCCTTTATCATCGATTGAGTGGAATGAACTGTCCGCTTTATATGTCGCAAGGTTAGTGGACAATTGAAGCAAGGTCTAATTTTGAAAATTTGGGACACTATTTGATTTGCGTAAAATGACAAATTCCTGCTAAGATACGATCACTAAAATTAGCAGCCTTTGACGACCTGAAAAAGATTACGTTTTTTTTTAATTGGTTATGGCAACCAATGGTTCTTCTCTTTTATTAGTTTTAACTATTATTTTCGTAGTTTTTGAATTGCGACACTCTTCTTTTTTTATTGTTGCTTACTTCAAAATCCAGGTTTGATTTTTTCCGTATTCTCCAGGATAATACGCAGCTTTGTTTGTCTTTTTTAACTTTGCTTTATTATGCTTTATTTTTTACTTCAAAAAATAAAGCAAATCAACCAAAAATATGGTGCCGAAAATGGATTCTCTCAGCTTTGAGAATTTGTTCAAAAAAATTAAGAAGATATCGCGCGGGAAAAATCAAAAGGGAGTTGCTCAATCTCTTGGGATTTCTCCGCAAGCAATTACCGACGCCAAAAGGAAGAATAAAATCCCAGAAACCTGGTTCGACATCATTGAGGAAAAATTTGGGTTTTCAAAGGACGAGCTGATCCGTCTTGAGGATCATTCAACAAAGATTGGGGGGAGGGGAGGAGCTCATTTTAACACCGCTGCTTCAGGACAATATCCAGAAAAGGACAGTTACGAACAATTAATGGACGAGTTTTTTGAACTCGTTAAAGAATGGCAGGTTGAAGAGAGTGGCCGAAGCACCAGAACCGCCATCGATTTCATCCAAGAATTCCCTAAACGATTCGAAGAAATGGCGGCGTGGCAAAAAAAGCGGAAAGAAGAGAATACATTGCCGCCGTTGAACGAAATAAAATCTGTGGGCGGGAATTAAAACCTCTAGTTTTAAGTTACTCATCAAGGGGCTATAAAGAGCAAAAAGCTATTCCACTAGATCCTTTTGCATCCATAGACGCACCCGAAAGAAACTGGGTTGTACTCATCTGAGCTAAAAATTGAGCAACCTCGAAAAACATGGATCATTGCGGAAGAGATGCACCACATGGCAAATGTGTGCATTGCATACTTTATCCGAGAATTGTGCCCAAGGGGTAAAGTTATTAAGATCGGCTTAATGACTCAAATCCTGGAACACATAGCCTTCAAAAGTGTTCGTTAGCTATTTTACCGCCCCAGCTTATCAATAGCTCCAATAGCGCTCAACTTATGGTCATCCAGGAAATGTGTGTATTTCATGGTCTGGCTGATGTTTCGGTGCCCCATAATCTCAGCAACCGTACGGATATCCACCCCATTCATAATTAAATAGCTTGCCGCCGAATGACGCAGGCCGTAGAGGGTAAAATTACAGATCCCTGCATATCGGCAGGCGTTGTCAAAGGAGCGCCGAAAATAACGGTGGGGCTGATCACGGTACTCTTTATCAGGTGGTAGGAATACGAAGCCATTTTCACCCACTCCTGCTGCCTTCATCCCTTCGAACATCTTCCTGATGGTTCTCGTCATCGGAACGCGTCTTGGGTCCGTTTTAGTCTCTGTGAGATCAATCATCCCTTGTCCAATCAAAACCTGGTTCCAGCGCAGGCCAGCGCCTTCTGAAGGGCGCATGGCTGTGTGGAGTAGCAGAAGGACGTAGCAGTAAAGTTTCTCGGATTTTGAAACGCAGCAATAGTCGAGCAGAGTGTCGATTTGCTTTGGGGTGAGCAGGGAGAGTCGATTCTTGGGGGCTGAGGGCCGGCGGATTTCAGCACCTGGATCATTTACATCCAGCCCCCATTCAATCCTGGCCATACGATACATGCAAGATAGGAAGGATAAATCCTGGATAACAGAGCTGGGGCCTACTTGCTGCAGCCTGTAATCGCGGTAGGCTGCAATATCTTTGGAGGTGATGGTCTGTAACGACTTGCCATCAAAGTAGCGAATGAGCCGGCCACCGATTTCCTGATCCAGTCTTCGGGTATTGGGCTTTTTTCTTGGCGCTACTGCCATAGTGTATTTTTCTACCGCCTCATTCAATCTGAGGTCATTGGCGGGCAGTTCACCGGGTAACGGTTTGCCTGCACGAAGTAAAGCGGCTGTTTCCTCAGCCCAAGCAAGTGCTTTCGCCCGACTGTCAAATGTGGCGCTTTCCCTTCTGCCTTGCACATAAATCGAAGCCCGGTAGCTGGTCCCGTATTTTGTTTTCCAAGTCTGTATCGTTGCCATGATATTTTTTGTGTAATTTTTTGTGTAATTTTTCCAAAACACACGATGACCAGCAACGAATAACAACGATTAAAATTCATCGCAACACAAAAAAATATC